>OLRA01002110.1_pt1 | contig 20969 bp, 14 predicted proteins | sample 1673011 | NCBI WGS metagenome assembly OLRA01 (sample SAMEA3136746, study PRJEB25190) | human gut metagenome | reverse complement strand
GCGGCGCAGCGCGGGATAGAAAAGCGGTTGCGCGAACCTGCACCAGCGTTCTCTTTTTCTTTGCACCGGGCGCGGCGCGTTTCTTTTTCTCTTGCGTTCAAGAGAAAAAGAAATGGGGGGCGCAATCGGACTTTTTCCAAAACAAGTTTGCAAAATACCGTCAATGAATGGGACTATGCGCCGCGTACAAGCGCATTTCAAATTTGCTTTTTCGGGCCTGCGGGGCCCAGAGGTGCACCTTCTTTCTGTACGCACAGAAAGAAGGCAAAGAAGCGCTCAAGGGAAGGGGGATTTCGATTTTCCCCTTCCCCTGAGAACCCCATCCCCTTGAAACGACCAAGAAGGGGGCTGCGGCCCCCTCTCTTGGATTCACCCCCAGAGTGCAGAACAGAACTGCAAGCGTCGATTGTATCACGCTTCCATTTTGCACGATGGAGCGGCAGCGGAAAGAGAAGCTGGATGTATCCCTGACTTCCCCGGGCCGAAGGTCTCCCCAAGGGCAGCGCGTTTCCGTCCCTGACTGCCGCAAGGGACCGTCAACCATCCCCCGCCGGCGGCAGGAGGGCTGCGCCTGCGCAGGCCGACCCGCCGAACATGTTTTCTTTTCCACCGGGCGCGGCGCATTTTCTTTTTGATGTCTCAAAAAGAAAATGGGGGGCGCATCTGCCAGACATCATCATAGCTGCCTTTCCCTGCTGAAACGGGCGGCCTTACAACTGCATATCCTCATTTTCAAATAAAGGAAGGTACACAATCATGGATAAGGTTCTGAAAATCGGCATCATCGGCTGCGGCGCCATCGGCAAGGATCACTGCCGCCGCATCATTGAGACCGTCCCCGGTGCTACCGTTGTGGCCGTGTCCGACTATGTGGCCGCCGCCGCTGACGACACCGCCGCCAAGTACGGCATCAAGTCCTACGGCAATGACTGCGACGGCATGATCAAGGATCCCGAGGTTGAGGCCGTGGTCATCACCTCCATCGACCCCACCCATCATGACTATGTCATGAAGACTCTGGCTGAGGAGAAGTGGTGCTTCTGCGAGAAGCCCCTGAGCCAGAACGCCGCTGACTGCGAGGACATCATCAAGCGCGAGCAGGAGATCGGCAAGCGTCTGGTGCAGGTGGGCTTCATGCGTCACTATGACCGCGGCTATGCCGAGATGAAGCGCATCATCGACTCCGGTGAGCTGGGCGCACCGCTGATGATCCATGCGTGCCACCGCAATGTATCTCAGCCGGACGGCTTCCAGACCGAGATGGGCGTTTCCAACGTTGCAATCCACGAGCTGGACATATGCCGCTGGCTGCTCGGCGATGAGTATAAGAGCGGTCAGGTGCTCAAGGTGCGCCAGTCCGCGTGCTCGACCAAGGGCTACGATAACCCGCAGATCGTGCTGCTGGAAACCCAGTCCGGTGCTCGCATTGACGTAGAGGTTCAGGTTGCGGACGCTTACGGTTACGACATCCAGTGTCAGGTCGTCTGCGAGAAGGGCACAGTCAACCTGCCTGATCCGTATGCGGTTGTCAAGCGCTCGAACGCAACCCGTTCGTTCCCGATCCTGACCGACTGGAAGGACCGCTTTATTGAAGCCTATGACATTGAGCTGACTCATTGGGTCAAGACCCTCGAGGAGAAGGGTGAGCCGGATGGTCCGTCCGCATGGGACGGCTACGCTGCCTGCGTCGCAGCAGACACGCTCAACCGTTCCCGCGGCACGAATCAGTTCCTGCCGATCGAGATGATGGATAAACCTGCTCTCTACAAATAATCTCTCATATATAAGAAAAAGGACCGCCCCAGCGGTCCTTTTTCTTTTATATTGGGTTATACGGTCAGCTTTTCCGCTTGATATGCAGCGCGGATAAACAGGGCAAGCAGCACAAGGCTGGCAATCTGCGAGAGAAAAATCGGAATAGAAGTTGGCAGCATGCGCAGCAAAATGTTGATAAGGGAAAGATAAAAGCACCAGCGAATACGCTTGGGTGGAAAGTCGTAGCCGCGCTCCGTACAGACATCGTCCAGTCCGGTGTACAGCCAGAACTGCGAGACATAGGCTGCGATCACACCGGCAAGTGCGATCAGGCTGAACAGCAGATAAAACGTGCTGGGTGTATACGGCGGCGTGTCGCTCGGAACGAGTGTCAGGGCCAGCAGGCCGACAACGGTTGCCGCCACGCTGAGCACAGTGGCTGTGAACGCACGCTGCAGGCGCTCGGACACGCGGCTGAACCGGTAAAACGGATAAAACTGCACGAGGGTGCAGAATATACCGAGAATGCCGGTAACGGTGAGCGCTGCACCGTTTGTGCCGTTCAAAGTGACGGGGCCGCTGAATTGTCCAAGCACCAGTGAAACGGCGCTGCACAGCCAGAACATGGAAAGCCAGCGGGCAATGGGAATGTTGTTGTTCATAATCTCTACCTCCTTGCCATTATAATAGCAGAGAAGATGAAAATATGCAAGAAAAAGCAGAGCCTTTCGGCTCTGCTTTTGTGCGATTTTACAATATATTAATACTGTACCTGAACCGGCTTGCCGGAGTGGAACGAATCCGTAATCGCGTAGGTAACGAGGGTTGCCTTGGTGCCGTCGTAAACGGTCAGCTCGGGCTTGCGGTCCTTCTGGATGCAGTCGATGAAGTCCACCATTTCGAGCAGGTACGCCTCTGCGAAACGCTGCGGGAAGTTCTCGACGATCTCCTGACGGGCACCGTACTGATCGTAAACCATTACACGGTCCTTCCACGGTACACCGGCTACGCGGATATGCGCTTCGGTGCCGACGATTTCGGTCTCGGTGTGGTAGCCGTGCGGCGCAGTACGGCCAACGTGCAGGAAAGCAACCGTACCATTGTCAAACTTGAGCATTGCCATGCCGGTCTCGGTGTCACCGTTCTCGGCAAACTCGGGGTGCTTAAAGTTGGTGCCTGCGGCGTAAACCTCAGTAACCTCACCGCCGAGGAACCAGCGCATCAGGTCAATGTCGTGCGAAGCCGCGTCAATGAAGATGCCGCCCGAGGTCTTGGAGAACTTGATGCAGCTCTCGACCAGTGCTTCCGGGTCAAGGCCGGTAGCCTTTACCAGATACGGCTTGCCGATGCGGCCTGCGTTAATCTGTGCCTTTGCATCCGCATAGGACGGATCGTAGCGGCGCATAAAGCCAAGGAAGAAGATCTTGTCCGGGTGACGTTCAACAGCAGCCTCAGCGCGCTTGCACTCCTCAAGCGAGCAGCCGAGCGGCTTGTCGGTGAAAACGTGCTTGCCTGCATCGAGCGCGTACTCGATCATCCAGCAGTGCTCCGGAGAGGAGGAGACGATAACGACAGCTTCGATGTCTGCCTCGTCAACCATTTTCTTGTAGTCCGTGGTGGTGTACTCTACCTTGAGGTAGTCCTTCGCCCAGTCCAGCTCCTTCTGCTCAAGCGAGCAGGCAGCGACCAGCTTGCAGCCGGGAATCTTGAACGCGAGATTCTGCGCGTGTACCGAACCGAGACGGCCCAAACCGACGATGCCAACTTTGATTTCCTTCATGTTTGTTCTCCTTTTTATAGAGCGGATTTTCTCTCTACGGCAATCGAACGATTGCCAGTCTCTCTCTCATACTAATTCTATCACTGCGTGGACGCGAACGCAAGGAAAAACGACCAAATCAGAGCGTTTTTTATACAGTGAAAACTGGCATTTCAGCACTCGGCAGGCGGGTGTGATAAAATTCCGACGATCATTTCATAAATTGTTCACAAACAGCACTTGACTTTGCCCGTATGTGGTGGTAAATTAAGTTTAGCACTCGGGGAGATGGAGTGCTAACAACCGAAAGAAAGGAGTCTGCTTCGGTGGAGCTTTCGGAACGTAAAAAGCAAATACTCAAAGCCATTATCGGCGATTACATCCGCACGGCTGAGCCGGTCGGCTCCAAGGCATTGACCGAGGGACACGAGCTGCCGTTCTCGTCCGCCACCATCCGCAATGAGATGAGTGAGCTGGAGGACATGGGCTACCTCGAAAAGCCGCACACCTCTGCGGGACGAATCCCCTCACCGCAGGGCTATCGACTGTATGTGGATGAACTGATGGAGCGTCCGGCCGACAATGCGGAGGACGGAAACGCACTGCAGAACAGCGTGCTTACCAAGGTACGCGAGCTTGACCACCTCATTCAGGAGGCCGGCAAGCTGCTCACCAGTCTGACGAATTACGCGTCGGTTGCTATCACACCGGCCATGACACAGATCGCCATCCGGCAGTTTGAGATCATCGCAGTCGATAAGATGAATTTCGTAATCGTAGTAGTTACGGATTCGGGTACGGTTAAGAACAAAATGGTCCGCACGGTGGCTGAGGTCTCCAAGGATGAGGCCGAACTGCTCACCTATGTGCTCAACCAGACGCTGACCGGACTGCCGCTCTCGAGCATCACCGCCGAGCGATTCGACATTGTGCGCCGCGCCGCGGGATTGACCGCGCTGCTCGCTCCGGTGGCCGAGTACATCGCAGAGCTGATCACCGAGCTGAGCGACCAGAAGGTTTACCTCGACGGTGCCAGCAAGCTGCTTCGTTTTCCGGAGTACCGCGATACGAAAAAGGCGCAGACGCTGCTCGATTACATGGAGGACGACCGCAAGCACCTGCTGCCGGCCACCCGCAAGATCGACGGCATCCAGTTCTTCATCGGACCGGAAAACGGTGAAAACCCGCTGAGTGAAACCTCGGCGATCTACGCAAAATACGATATCGGCAAGATCGGTCAGGGTGCGATCGGCATCGTGGGTCCGACCCGCATGGATTACGCCAAGCTGTCCGCACAGCTCAGCCGCTTCGCAAAAGGGCTGAACAAGCTGATTGCCGAGACATTTTTAGATGAAAAAGACGGAAATCACTGATTTCCTGTAAACGGAGGCACAAAACGACATGAGCAAAAAGACAAAGCCGGAGGCGGAAGAGCAGGAGCAGGTAAAGACCGAGGCTCCCGCAGAGGAGACCGCCAAGGCTGATGCAAAGCCCGCGACGGACTGGGAAGCCAAGTATAACGACCTGAATGATCGTTATCTCCGCATGGCGGCGGAGTACGACAACTTCCGCAAGCGCAGTCAGCGCGAGCGCGAGCAGGCGTACACCGATGCAGTCAGCCGCGCCGTAACCGCACTGCTGCCGACCTACGATAACCTCGAGCGGGCGCTCAAGGCAGAGACCGCCGACACCGAATATAAAAAGGGTGTCGAGCTGACCATGACGCAGCTGACCGAAAGCCTCAAGGGCATTAACGTCACCGTCATCGACGCTGCCGCAGGCACCGCATTCGATCCGAACTTCCACAACGCGGTTATGCACGTTGAGGATGAAAACCTCGGTGAAAATGTCATCGCAGAAACCTTCCAGCAGGGCTTCCAGATCGGCGATAAGGTTATTCGCCATGCGATGGTGAAGGTTGCAAACTGATTACTAACTACTAATTAAAGTAAACTAAATCCTAACTTTAAAGTAAACTAAATCCTAACTATTAAGGAGTGTATTTATTATGGGTAAGATCATTGGTATTGACCTTGGTACGACGAACTCTTGTGTATCTGTTATGGAGGGCGGCGAAGCCGTAGTCATCCCTAACGCTGAGGGTGCGCGCACCACTCCGTCTGTTGTTGCATTTTCCAAGGACGGCGAGCGTATGATCGGTCAGGTCGCTAAGCGCCAGGCTGTAACCAACGCTGACCGTACCATTATTTCCATCAAGCGTCACATGGGCACCGACTACCGCGTAAACATCGACGGCAAGCCGTACTCCCCGCAGGAGATTTCCGCTATGATCCTGCAGAAGCTGAAGGCTGACGCAGAAGCATACCTCGGCCAGCCGGTAAATCAGGCGGTTATCACCGTTCCGGCTTACTTCTCCGACTCGCAGCGTCAGGCTACCAAGGATGCCGGCAAGATCGCAGGTCTGGAAGTTCTGCGTATCATCAACGAGCCGACCGCTGCTGCGCTGGCTTACGGCGTAGATAAGGAATCCGAGCAGAAGATCATGGTTTACGACCTCGGCGGCGGTACGTTCGATGTATCCATCCTGGATATCGGCGAGGGCGTTCTGGAGGTTCTGTCCACCGCAGGTGATACCCACCTCGGCGGCGATGACTTCGACCAGCGCATCATCGACTGGATGGTTGACGAGTTCAAGAAGTCCAACGGCATTGACCTGTCGAACGACCGTATGGCTATGCAGCGCCTGAAGGAAGCTGCAGAGAAGGCAAAGATCGAGCTGTCCGGCATGAGCCAGACCTCCATCAACCAGCCGTATATCACCGCTGATGCTACCGGCCCGAAGCACCTCGAGCTGACCCTGACCCGTGCAAAGTTCAACGAGCTGACCGCAGACCTCGTAGAGCGCACCATGGGCCCGGTTCGTCAGGCTATGAGCGACGCTGGTCTGTCCGCTTCCGATTTGTCCAAGGTCCTGCTGGTTGGCGGTTCCACCCGTATTCCGGCTGTACAGGAGGCTGTTAAGGGCATCACCGGCAAGGAAGGCTTCAAGGGCATCAACCCGGACGAGTGCGTAGCAATCGGCGCATCCATCCAGGGCGGCGTACTTGGCGGTGAGGTCAAGGACGTGCTGCTGCTCGACGTAACTCCGCTGTCCCTCGGTATTGAGACCCTCGGCGGCGTATGCACCAAGCTGATCGACCGCAACACCACCATCCCGACCAAGAAGAGCCAGATCTTCTCCACCGCAGCTGATAACCAGCCGTCCGTTGAGATTCACGTTCTGCAGGGCGAGCGCGAGATGGCTGCAGGCAACAAGACCCTCGGCCGCTTCACCCTCGACGGCATCGCTCCGGCACCGCGCGGTATTCCTCAGATCGAGGTTACCTTCGATATCGACGCAAACGGTATCGTCAACGTATCCGCTAAGGACCTCGGCACCGGCAAGGAGCAGAAGATCACCATCACTGCATCCACCAATCTGTCTCAGGACGAGATCGACAAGGCAATGCACGAGGCTGAGCAGTACGCTGAGCAGGATAAGAAGAACAAGGAAGCAGTTGAGGTTCGCAACAACGCTGAGCAGTTGGTATTCCAGTCCGAGAAGGCACTGACCGATCTGGGCGACAAGCTGTCCGCAGACGAGAAGAGCGGCGTTCAGGCTGAGATCGAAAAGGTTAAGGAAGCACTCAAGGGCACCGATACCGATATGATCAAGGCTGCAACCGAGGGTCTGTCCAAGAAGTTCTCCGATCTGGCCGGCAAGATCTATCAGCAGCAGGCACCGCAGGGCGACCCGAACATGGGCGGCGCTCAGGGTGCAGGCGCACAGGGCGGCCAGCAGGGCGACTTTGTAGACGCTGACTTCACCGAGGTTAAGGACGACGATAACAAGTAATAAGCAAGAGTGAAGATAGAAGAGTGAAGAGTGGAGAGAAAAACTCCTCACTCTTCACTCTCCACACTCCACTCTAATGGAGAGGCGCACTTTGGTGCGCCTATCCCTGTGTATAGGATGATTTTTTATGGCTGATAAAAGAGATTATTATGAAGTGCTCGGCGTACAGAAGGGCGCAAGTGATGATGAGCTGAAAAAGGCATACCGCAAGCTGGCGCGCAAGTACCACCCGGACCTCAACAAGGATAATCCGGAGGCTGCGGATAAGTTCAAGGAAGTAAACGAAGCATACGAGGTGCTGTCCGACAAGGAGAAGCGCGCCAAGTACGACCAGTTCGGCTTTGCCGGCGTTGACCCGAGCTACGGCGGCGGTGCCGGTGCCGGCGGCTACGGCGGCGGCTTTGACATGGGCGATCTGGGCGACCTGTTCGGCTCCTTCTTCGGCGGCGGCTTTGGCGGCGGACGTTCTTCGCGCCGCAACGCACCGCAGCGAGGCGAATCCATCCGTCAGACGGTGATCCTGTCCTTTGAGGAAGCCGCATTCGGCTGTGAGAAGGAGATCACGGTCGAGCGCATCGAATCCTGTGATGACTGCGGCGGCACAGGTGCCGCAAAGGGCACCACGGCGGAGACCTGTCCGAACTGCCGCGGCACCGGCGTTGTTACGCAGACCCAGCGCACGCCGCTCGGCATGTTCCAGACGCAGGGCGCCTGCCCGAACTGCCGCGGCACCGGCAAGATCATCAAGAAGCCGTGTCCGAAGTGCGGCGGTCAGGGCCGTGTCCGCAAGACCCGCAAGTTCAAGGTCAACATTCCGGCCGGTATCGACGATGGTCAGTCCATCCAGCAGCGAGGTCAGGGCAATGCCGGCGTAAACGGCGGCCCTGCAGGCGATCTGTTCGTAACGGTTGCCATCCGTCCGCACCCGATCTTTACTCGCAACGGCCCGGATGTACATGTCGATATTCCGATTTCGTTCGCACAGGCCGCACTCGGCGATACGCTGCAGGTGCCGACCATCGACGGCCGCATCGAGTACAAGATTCCGGAAGGCACACAGACCGGCACTACGTTCCGCATGCGCGGCAAGGGCATCCAGAACGTCAACGGCCGCGGTCGCGGCGACCAGTACGTCCGCGTAAACATCGAGGTGCCGAAGAACCTGTCCGACAAGCAGAAAAAGCTGCTGCGTGAGTTCGAGGAAACGTCTACCGACGAGAATCAGATCAAGCGCAAGAGCTTTTGGGATAAGGTAAAGGACGCACTTAAGGATAAATAATTAAAGGAGTTTTGCTTTTTGAAGAAATACGGTGAATTGGATTCGGTAAGCTGACCGGGAGATCGGCTGAATCCATAAACCACCTCCCAAAAGGACGAAAATAATCGACTTTTCAGGAGGAATTCCCATGAATCGGGAGAATAAACGCAAGCAATATCAAAAGGGTTATTACAAAACGCATGCCTGTGACGACAGCTTCACCTGCAGGGTGTGCGGCCATCCGGTCGTACCGGTAGGCGCGGGCAGCGACCACAGGAATCACTGTCCGAACTGCCTGTCCAGCCTGCATGTGGACGATGAGCCGGGCGACCGTGCCGCCGACTGCGGCGGCATTATGGACGCCATCGGTGTCTGGGTCCGCAAAAACGGTGAGTGGACAGTGATTCATCGCTGCCGACGCTGCGGTGTACTGCATTCCAACCGCGCAGCGGCTGACGATAACCCGATGAAGCTGATGTCTATCGCCATGAAGCCGGTGGCGTTCCCGCCGTTCCCGTTGGAGCGGATTGAGGAGCTGACCGCGCTCATGGGAGGAGACGGAGCAGTGAGATAAATAGAAAACCACCCGAGATTTTCTCGGGTGGTTTTTGCATCTGCGGGATAATAATTGAAAATGGAGGATGGAGAATGGAAAATGAACGCAGAGATGAGGAATTCACCATTGTTCTGAATCGTTGGCATATGCCTTATCGTAGGGGAGCACAGTGTGCTCCTATGCAGCGCCATATCAAACGTTTTGCGGGCGCACACTGTGCGCCCCTACGGTTACACATCTGCAAATGATTTTGGTATGGGAACACACGTTTTACCATCACGATAATTCTCCATTCTCCATTTTCCATTCTCAATCATTCACGCGATAAATGAAAAACCCGCTCTCGGTATAACCGAGAGCGCATTTTCGTATCCCTTAAAGCTGCGGCAGCAGGTTTGCCAGCTCGAGAGCCGCGATCGCTGCATCTGCGCCCTTGTTGCCGGCCTTGGTGCCTGCGCGCTCGATGGCCTGCTCGATGTTCTCAGTGGTAATCACGCCGAACGTTACCGGTACGCCGGTCTGCAGATTGACCTGTGCGATGCCCTTGGCAGCCTCGTTGCACACGAGGTCGTAGTGGCTGGTCGAGCCGCGGATAACCGCGCCGAGGCAGATAACTGCATCATACTTGCCGCTCTGCGCCAGCTTCTGCGCCGCCAGCGGGATCTCAAATGCACCCGGAACCCATACGAGCGTGATGTCATCCGTGTCCACACCGTGACGTACCAGCGTGTCCTCCGCGCCGGAGATCAGCTTGGAAACGATAAATTCGTTGAAACGTGCACCAACGATTGCAAACTTGCCCTTGGTTGCTACTAACTTGCCTTCGAGTACCTTCATCTTAAAATCTTCCTTTCAATATGGTGACCAGATATATTGCAGGGCGAGGTGAGATCATCCCGCCCTGCGGGATAGATTGATTACAATGTTTCACTAAAGAGGTGTCCCATCTTAATCTTCTTGGTTCTGAGGTAGAATGCGTCGTCCTTCTGCGGTGCAATCTCAATCGGCACGCGCTCGGCGATTTCTACGCCGAAGCCGTCCAGACCGTAAATCTTCTCCGGATTATTGGTCAGCAGGCGCAGCTCCTTCGCGCCGAGGTCCTGCAGGATCTGAGCGCCGATCCAGTATTCGCGCAGGTCGGGCGCAAAGCCGAGCTTTACGTTTGCCTCAACGGTATCGAAGCCCTTTTCCTGCAGCTCATACGCCTTCAGCTTGTTGATCAGACCGATGCCGCGGCCTTCTTGGCGCATATAGAGCAGCACGCCGCGGCCTTCCTTGTCGATCTGCTGCATGGCTGCCGCCAGCTGCTGACCGCAGTCGCACCGGCGGGAACCGAACACGTCGCCGGTCAGGCACTCGGAGTGTACGCGGCAGAGCAGGTTCTTGCCATCGCCGATCTCGCCCTTGACGAGCGCAACGTGGTGCTCGCCGGTCAGGTCGTTGACGTAGCCGTAGATGCGGAACTCACCGAAACGGGTCGGCATTTTCGCACAGGCTTCGCGGACAACGTGCTTGTCATGGCGGCGGCAGTAGTCCTGCAGATCCTTGATGGTGATGATCTTGAGGCCCCATTCCTGGGCCTTCTCCATCAGCTCGGAGGTGCGCATCATTGTGCCGTCATCGCGCATGATCTCACAGCACAGACCGCACTGCTCGAGTCCGGCCAGACGGCACAGATCGACAGTTGCCTCGGTGTGGCCGTTGCGGGTCAGCACACCGCCGCGGCGTGCAACAAGCGGGAAAACGTGTCCCGGACGGCGCAGCTCCTCCGGCTTGGTGTGGATATCCGCACATTTGCGGCAGGTAAAGCCGCGTTCCTCGGCGGAAATGCCGGTCGTGGTGTCCACATGGTCGATAGAGACCGTGAACGCGGTGTGGTGGTTGTCGGTGTTGACCTTTACCATCTGCTCGAGACCGAGACGGAGTGCAACCTGCTCACTCATCGGTGTGCAGATCAGGCCCTTGGCATGGGTCGCCATAAAGTTGACGTTCTCGGTCGTGGCAAACTGTGCCGCGCAGATGAGGTCGCCCTCGTTTTCGCGGTCCGGGTCATCAATGGTGAGGATGAGGTGTCCGGCGCGAAGCTCTTCGAGCGCCTCTTCAACTGTATTGAACTGATATTCCATAAGAGAAAACCTCCGTTAAAATCCGTGTTGTGCAAGAAAATCCATCGTAATACCGCTGGATTTGTGCGGCGTGAGCATTTTTTCAACATATTTGCCGATCACATCACATTCGAGGTTGACCGGCTCGCCCGGCTTTTTGCCGAGCAGAATGGTCTGCGCGCCGGTGTGCGGAATGATGGAGACCGAAAAGTCGGTGCCCGTCACAGCCGCCACGGTAAGGCTGACACCATCAATGGCGATCGAGCCTTTTTCGACGATGTACCGGAGCAGGGGAGCCGGTGTTTTGATCGTCACCCACACGGCGTTGTCCTCGCGCCGCTGCGAGAGAACCGAGCCGGTGCCGTCGATGTGGCCGGATACGATATGACCGCCGAACCGTCCGTCGGCAGGCATCGCGCGCTCCAGATTGACCGGCGAGCCGCTCTGCAGACTGCCGAGCGCGGAACGCCGCAGGCTCTCCGCCATCACGTCGGCGCTGAAGCTGTCGTCCGTCAGCGCGACCACGGTCAGGCATACGCCGTTCGTGGCAATGCTGTCGCCGATTTTTGTATTTTCGAGCACGGTATTCGCCGCAATCGTCAGCCGAGCGCCCTTTGCGCCGCGCTCGATGCGCCGCACCGTACCGATTTCTTCGATAAGTCCAGTAAACATTACAATCTCCCTTCAATCAGGAAATCTTCGTCCATCGGCGTGCAGGTCACGTCCTTCAGCGGAAGCGCCTGCACCATCTTGTCAAATCCCAGACCTCCGACCGGACTTTTTGCGCCTGCACCGCCGATGATTTTCGGGGCGATGTACGCCTGCACGCGGTGCACCACACCGGCCTCCAGCGCGGAGAACGCAAGTGCCGAACCGCCTTCGAGAAGCAGACCGTCGATGCCGAGTGCGCCGAGCTGGCGCATCAGGTCGGCAAGGTCTACGCGCTCGTTTTTCGTTTTGCATTCGAGAATGTGTACACCGTGCCGTTCCAGTTCAGCGGTGCGCTCATTTTGACCGATGACCGCGATATAGGTCGGGATTTTGTTCGCCGTCTGTACGATTCTGCTGTCGATCGGCGTTCTTGCGCGGCTGTCGCAGATTACGCGGATCGGATCGCGCCCGCCGTCAATGCGGCAGGTGAGCAGCGGATCGTCCTCAAGCACGGTGCCGATGCCGACCATGATGGCGGGCAGCCGGTTGCGCGTTTCGTGCACATGACGGCGGGCGGTCTCGCCGGTAACCCAGCGGCTGTCACCGGTGTGCGCGGCGATTTTGCCGTCCAGCGTCATCGCGTACTTGAGCGTCACAAACGGCGTTTTGTGCGTGATGTAGTGAAAGAAAACTTCATTCACGCGGCGGCATTCGTCCTCGCACACGCCGGTCTCGACTTCGATGCCTGCGTCGCGCAGGATCTGTGCGCCTTTGCCGGCTACCAGCGGGTTCGGGTCGAGGCAGCCAACGAACACGCGGCCGATCTTGTGCTCGATGACTGCGTCTGTGCACGGCGGCGTGCGTCCCCAGTGGCAGCACGGCTCGAGCGTGACGTAAAGGTCTGCGCCCGTGCAGTCCTCGGTGCAGTGCGCGAATGCATTGCGCTCGGCATGCAGGCCGCCGATGTGCTCGTGCCAGCCTTCACCGATGATTTTTCCGTCCTTGACGATGACGCAGCCGACCATCGGATTCGGGTTGACGTGACCGGCTCCGCGCTGGGCCAGCGCCAGCGCCCGACGCATATATTCCTGTTTTTGCTCCTGCATAGAATCACCTGATATAATTCTGTAGAAAATTTCACGATAGTTTGGCGACAGCCATAAAAAACGTCCCAAAGACAAGAATCTTCGGGACGCTGAGAAAAGCATTGTGAAAATAAAAAGTCTGAAACACCGAATCAGCATTTCAGAACAGCAAACAAGCGGAAGGTCTTTCCGCGCATTCTTCTTTCGTCCAGACTATACTGTCGGCTTCGGAATTTCACCGAATCATGCTTCCGCCGAATGGCATCCGCTCGCGGGCTGTACCGCCGGTAGGGAATTGCACCCTGCCCTGAAGAATCAAATATTTGGTTTTGCGGGGCAAAGCCTTTATTACTCTGCCTGAGGAAAGTATAGTCCCAAGCGGAGAAAAATGCAAGAGTTTTTTGAAAAAATAATTTTACAGAATATGAGAATGCAAACAAAACACCGGAAAAGTTCAAAAAAGACTGAAAAATAAGCGAATAACTCACAAAAAAGTATAAAACGACCGCGCGGTCTTTATTGATAATTTCCTGTTTTCTATTCCGACTCGCTAAGAGCCGCCCTATGGGCGGTTGCTCGCTGGACGCCCACTGCGGTGGGTGTATCCATTTTCAATTTGCTTCGGTTGTGCTATAATCAAATAGCTATGAAACGAAAGGAGAGTGTGCCATGCGGATCTGGACCGGACGAGCGGGAAGCGGCAAGACAACGGCCATCCTGCGGGAGATCGCGGCGCTGAGTGAAAGGGGAGAGGGACGGCAGATTCTGCTCGTGCCCGAGCTGAACTCGCACCTGATGGAGCGGCGGCTTGCCGCGGCCACGCACAACCACGGCGCACGCACGGCCGAGGTGCTGACGTTCTCACGATTGGCTGACCGTGTGTTCTCTGAGGTCGGCGGACTGGCACAGCAGATGCTGACACCGGCAGGTCAGCTTTTGACCTTGCAGGAGGCGGCACGCCGTGTGCAGGGCGGGCTGAGTGCGTGGAAGGGTCTGGCAGACAAGCCGGAGCTGCTGCAGGAGGCACTGCGGCTGATCGACGAGTGCAAAACCTGTGCAGTCGCACCGGAGACGCTGTTTGCGGCTGCCGAGGAGAGTGAGGACGCTGTACTTGCAGAAAAATTGTCCGACCTTGCACAGATTTTGACGGCATATGAGCGCCTGTGCGATGAGTCCCTGCCTGACCCGAGAGACCGTCTGACACACCTGCGCGACCGTCTGGCAGAAAGTCACACGCTGGACGGCGCAGCGGTCTATCTGGATGGATTTCTCGGCTTTACCGTGCAGGAAAGTGCAGTAGTTGATGCCATGCTGGCGGCAGGTGTGCCACTCTCTGCGGCGGTAACCTGTGATACGGATTACCCGGAGATTTTCCTTACCGGCTGTAAAACAGTGCAGAAATTAACACGGATGGCAAAGCATCATAACCAGACGGTCGAGCGCATCGAACTGGGCGAAAGCAAGGTGGCCCGACCGGAGGGACTGGCTGCGCTCGAACGCGAAAGCCTGTTGCCGGTGCGCACCCCGCAGGAGAGCGCAGCCGGCGTTCGTTTGTACGAGGCGGCTTCACCGTTTGACGAGTGTGAGCATGCAGCGGCTTACATTCGGCGCAAGGTGCGGGACGAAGGCGCGCGCTGCCGCGATTTTGTGGTTGCGGCACGCGATATCGAGCCGTACAGCGCGTTCCTTGCAATGGCGATGGCGCGGTACGACATTCCGGTGTTCCTCGCGGAAAAGCCGGATCTGCTGTCCCGTCCGCCGATGGCGCTGGTCACGAATGCACTGGAAGCGGTGCGAAATCACTTCCGATATGAAGATCTGTTCTCCTGTCTCAAGACCGGACTCGCGGGCTTGGATTGGGACGAAATTGACAAATTAGAGAACTATGTGCTCACCTGGAACATCCGTGGCGGAGCATGGGAACGCGAGTGGACCGAGCATCCGGAAGGCTACGGTCTATCCATCGACGAGAACGCGAAGGCACAGCTTGCCGAGCTGAACACACTCCGCAAACGGGCAATCGCGCCGTTCTCCGCACTGCGCGAGGCACTTGCAGGTGAGCAGCCTGCAGGCGACTGCGTGCGTGCGCTCTATGCATTTCTTCTCGCGGTGGATGCGCCGCAGCGCATGACTGACCGCGCCGCCGGACACGAGCAGGCGGGCCGTCTGCAGCTGGCTGACGAGTACCGCCAGCTGTGGGAAATCCTGGTCTCTGCGATGGAGCAGTTTGCATGGGTGTGCGGTGATATGCCGCTGACGCTCGACCGTTTCGCGCAGCTGTTCCGGCTGGTGCTCGGCGAGTATGATGTGGGCACGATTCCGGTTTCGCTCGACCGCGTGACCTGCGGCAACATCGAGCGTGCGTGTACGGAAAATGCGAAATATGTCATCCTGTTGGGCGTCAACGACGGCCTGATACCGAAAACCCCGTCCTCGACCTCGCTGCTGAGCGACATGGACCGCGACAAAATGGACGCGCTCGGCGTGGAACTCAAAGCCTACGGCGAGGAACGCCTGCTGATGGAGCAGGAAACGCTCTATCGAGCACTCGCGTGCCCGACGGACGAGCTGCTGCTGACGTATCATACCATCGACGCAGGCGGCGGTGAAACGCGGCCGTCCTACTTCGTAAACACAGTGCGCGAATTGCTGCCGGATGTGCCGTTTTCCACCCATCGGACGGAGACCGTGCGTGACCGCCTGCAGGCGGAACGACCGGCGGTCGAACTCGCGTGCGCGTATCTTTCGGGCGACCGGACAGCCGCCGTGCGGGCTGCCTATGACTACTATAAGGATGATGAGCGCGTCAAAAACGCGCAGGCGCAGCGGCGCGGCAGAGGACCGCTGAGCAGTCCGCACACGATTGACGGATTGTACGGAAAAAGCCTCAATCTGACCGCTTCGCGTGTGGATACGTTCTATTCCTGCCGGTTTGCATTCTTTATGCAGTATGGTTTGAAGGCCAAGCCGCGCCGCGTGGCGAAGTTTGATGCGCTCTCGACCGGCACGTTCATCCACTATGTGCTCGAGCATGCGCTGGATGCTCTTGGAAAGTGCGAGGGCGGCGCCGCCCATGCCGATCAGCCGACCGTGCGCAAAGCCTGCCGTGAAGCGGTACGGCAGTATGTCGCGGAGGAACTGGGCGGCTTGGAGAACAAAACCGCGCGTTTCCAGTACCTGTTCCGCCGACTGGTGCGCGCCGTGGAGCAGATCCTCGACAACGTGATCGAAGAACTTCGCGTATCCGACTTTGCGCCGATCGACTATGAGCTGGACTTCTCGCGCAGCGGCGACCTGCCGCCCGTGCAGTGTGAGGACGGCGATGTGTCGGTTTCACTCTCCGGCAAGGTGGACCGCGTGGACGGCTACATCAAAAACGGCCGCCTCTATCTGCGCGTTATGGACTATAAAAGCGGAAAAAAGTCATTTTCGCTGTCTGACATCTGGTATGGACTCAACATGCAGCTTATCATCTATCTGTACGCGCTGCAGCAGGAGGGTCTTGGCCGCTATCGTGCCCGCCTGACTGCCGAGCTGAACGAAATCGTACCGGCGGGCGTGCTGTACGTTCCGGTGCGCGATGAGCTGCCGGACGCGGCGCGCGACACGGACGAGGAAGGGCTGCGCATCCTGCGCGATAAGGCGCTGCGGCGTTCGGGTTTGCTGAGCGACGATATGTCGCTGCTCGAGGCAATGGAGCACGGTCTGGAGGGTGACGGACGGTTTATTCCGGTCTCTATCAAGACCAGGAAGGGCGAGGATGAGCCGACGCTTGCCGCCAAGTCTGCGGTAGCTGATCTGGCGAAATTCGGCAGACTGGCACGCTACACGCAGAAAAAGCTGCTCGAAATGGGACAGGCTCTGCGAAACGGCAGCATTGAAGCCGACCCGCGCAAGACCGACCGCAGCTACTGCGAATGGTGTGATTTCCGGGCAGCCTGCCGGTTCGATGAGACCGCCGGAGACAAGATGCGCTGGCTGAAAAACATCAAGGACAAGGAATTCTGGGAGCAGTTAGGAGGGGACGACAATGCCGAAGTGGACACCTGATCAGCAGACCGCGATCGACGACCGCGGCGGCGCACTGCTGGTTTCAGCGGCAGCCGGCTCGGGCAAGACAGCCGTGCTGACCGAGCGTGTGCTCCGGCGGCTGACGGACGAGAACGATCCGGTCGATATCGACCGCCTGCTGCTGGTTACCTTTACCAATGCAGCGGCAGCCGAAATGCGTGAGCGAATCGGTGCGGCCCTCGGTGCGGCCGTAGCCGCAAACCCGCGGGATACCCGTCTGCGGCGGCAGCTGTTCCTCGTGCACCGCGCGAAAATCACGACTGTGCATGCGCTGTGCCTGTCGCTCGCGCGCGAGCAGGCGGCGGTGCTCGGCATCGCGCCCGACTTTCGCCTGATGGACGAAAACGAGGGCAAGCTGCTTCGCGCCGAGGTGCTCGAAGAAGTGCTCGACACGGCCTACGAGCAGGCGGACGAGAAGTTTTTCGCGCTCTGTGACCTGCTGACGGCGGGGCGCGACGATAAAAAGCTGGGCGAGGTCATTCTCGGCACCTACGAGAAAATTCAGGCGCATCCCGATCCGCGGGCGTTCCTTGAGGACGTGCGTGCGGGGTTGTACACGCGCGGCATGGACACGCCGCACGGCTGTGTTCTGCGCGAGCAGGCAAGGTCGGCGGCACAGCACGGTGCGGCATTTCTGCACATGGCTGTGGATGAATTGACCGGCATTGACGAGCTGGCGGACAACTATCTGCCCGCGCTGACGAGCGACTTAAATCAGGCCGAGCGTCTGCTTGATGCGCTGTATAACGGCAGCTGGGACGACTGCGTGAAGGCTGCCCGGTCGATCTCGTTTGACCGACTCAAGGCCGCGAGAAAATTTGAGGACAAGGCGTTCCTCGAGCAGATCAAGGCCATGCGCGAGGAGTGGAAGGGCGTTGCCAATAATATTCGGGAGAAATGGCTGACCGTCACCGCAGAAGAGGCGGAGTACGACCGTGGCCTGACAGCACCCGCGCTGTTCGCGCTCATCGACATGGTAAATGCCTTCGACGATGCCTTTACGGCAGCGAAACGTGCAAGAAATGCTGCGGATTTCAACGATTTGGAGCACTTTGCCGTGCGTCTGCTGTACACAGACGGCAAGCCGTCCGCACTGGCGAAAACCATGTCCGAGCAGTTCACCGAAATTGCGGTAGACGAGTATCAGGACACCAACGCCGTGCAGGATGCCATCTTCCGCGCACTCTCCAGAGACGAGACCAACCTGTTCATGGTCGGTGACGTCAAGCAGAGCATTTACGGCTTTCGACTGGCGGACCCGTCCATTTTCCTTGAGAAATACCGCAGCTTCGGTGAGGCGGCGGATGCCGCCGACGGGCAGCCGCGCCGTGTTGTCCTCGGGCAGAATTTCCGTTCGCGGGCGGCTGTGCTGGACGCGTGCAACTACCTGTTTGCCGCCGTCATGGGCGAGACCGTGGGCGACCTCGCGTACACGGACAAGGAGGCGCTGCACCTCGGTGCGGACTACTATCCGGAGGCCGGAAACGAGCGGTACAAGACCGAAGTCCTGCTCGTGGATGCGGACGGACTCGGCGAAGACGATGATGCGCCGGACAAGACCGAACTCGAAGCGCGGCTTGCCGCAAAGCGCATTCGTGCGCTGCTCGATGAAGGCTTTCCGGTGACGGACAAGCAGACCGGAAGGCTGCGTCCGGTCACGCCGGGTGACATCGTAATCCTGCTGCGCTCGCCCAGAAGCAAGGCGCCGACCTACATTGCGGAGCTGGAGCGTATCGGCGTAACAGCCAGCGCCGAGCAGCGCGGCGGCCTGCTGGAGACTGCCGAGGTCGGCACGATGGTGTCGCTGCTCAGCGTCATTGATAATCCGAGGCAGGACGTTGACCTTATCGGTGTGATGCGCTCGCCGCTGTTCGGCTTCACCGAGCAGGAACTGGCAGATATTCGCCTTGTGGATCGCAAGATCAGCTATTATGACGCGCTTCTGCAGTCGCGAACGGATTTCCCGAAGGTGGAAACCTTTCTGCAGCGGCTGGACTTTCTGCGCACTTTTGCGTGCGATCAGCCGGTGTACCGCCTGCTGTGGGAAATTTACGATCAGACCGGTGCACTCGGCCTGTACGGCGCGCTGCCGAACGGCGCACAGCGCCAGAGCAACCTGCTGACATTCTTCGAGCGGGCGCGCTCGTTTGAGGGACAGGGCTTCCGCGGCCTGTTTGACTTTGTGCGCCTGCTGCGCGGCATGCTCGAGCAGGGCGAGGATTTCCAGACGGTCGGTGCCGAGGCCACCGGCGGTGCGGTCCGCATTCTGTCCATCCACAAGTCCAAAGGACTGGAATTTCCGGTCGTTATCGTGGCAGACTGCGCCAAGCAGTTCAACGACAGCGACCTCAAGGAGCCGGTGCTCGTGCACCAGAACCTCGGCTTCGGCAGCAAGTGCCGCGACCGTGACCGCGGTGTGCAGTATGACACCGCCGAGCGCATTGCGGTCTCGGTGCAGATGCGCCGCGAGATGATATCCGAAGAGCTGCGCGTATTATATGTAGCGATGACGCGCGCCAAGGAAAAACTGATTCTGACGGCAGCCACCGGCAGTCTGCGGAATTCGCTGAAAAAATGGTCGCTGCTGGCATCGCTCGATGAGCTGCCGCAGTACGCTATGGGCGCGGCGCGCACGCCGCTTGCGTGGATTCTGACACCGCTGCTGCGGCATCCGTGCGCGCGTGCGTTCCGCGAGGAGTATGCGCCTGAGGTGCCCGAGCACGGCACGGACAATGACGCATTCACGCTCAAGGTGTATTATCCGAGCGACCTGCAGCCGCAGGAAACTGAAATCCTGCGTTTCGAGGACAGGGAGACCGGCAACTGCACCGTGCAGCCGCACTTCGACTACCCGTATGCTTACCTCGCGGATCTGCCGAGCAAGCTGACCGCCACCGGTGTCGGCCGCGGCTACCGCGCAGACGAGGCCGCCGAGCAGACACCGCCTCCGCGGAAGGAGGTGCAGCTGCGCGCGCCGCTGTTCGAGCAGGGAGAAAAAAAGCTGACACCGGCCGAGATCGGCACAGCACACCACCTGTTCATGCAGTTCTGCGACTTTGACGCCGCCTGTGCGCCGAACGGCGTGGAAAACGAGCTGAACCGTCTGGCGGAAAAGAAGATTTTGTCCACAGAACAGGTGCATGCTGTGGATAAACGCAAGATCGAACGTTTTTTCGCCTCCGACCTGTACAAAACCTTTATGGCGGAAAACAAGGTGCGGCGTGAGTTCAAGTTCTCCGTGCTCGTTCCGGCGCAAGCGTATTTTCCGGTTGCGGCGGACGCACCCGAGGAAAATGTGCTCCTGCAGGGTGTTATCGACTGCCTGATCGAAACCAGGGACGGTTTTGTTATCCTTGACTTCAAGACCGACCGCATCAAGAAGGGCGGTGCGGTCGAGAGAGCCGAGCAGTACCGTCCGCAGCTGGCCGCCTACGCGCGTGCCGTGCATGAGATTTACGGCAGACCGGTCCGCGCCTGCGTGCTGTACTTTTTCCACACCGGCGATACCGAATGGGTGTCGCTTGACGAGGACTGACAGCATTTGACCGCCCGGCAGTTAAGAGCGTGTTAAGATTCATTTGCATGCATTGACATTGCGGCCGCACGATGGTAAATTGAGTACAACAAAAGCGAAGGGGCACCGGAAAAATACCGGACGGCTCCGCAGGACTTCAATATGCCACCATCATTCATTCCTCATTTCCAAATGAAAAATCCGCAGACGGGAACGTCTGCGGATTTTTCTATCTCTAATCTATCGAAAAGGAACAGGCTATATCAATTAAGCGCGATAGCGCGCATAAAATAGAATTTACTGTGCAAATTCGTAGCCCGTAGGCCTCTATCCTTAAAAATGTTTAATGAGAGCAAACC
>OLRA01002107.1_pt1 | contig 20998 bp, 13 predicted proteins | sample 1673011 | NCBI WGS metagenome assembly OLRA01 (sample SAMEA3136746, study PRJEB25190) | human gut metagenome | reverse complement strand
ACCCTATTCAGTATACGACTGAATGGCATTCACTATACGACTGAATTAGGTTCAGTATACAAGTGTTTCTTGAGCCCTTATGATTTGTAAATAATGCAGAATAGAATTAGACGAGTGCCTCTTTACAGTTTCAAAGTAACCAATACGGGAGCATGGTCGGAAAGATAGCCATTGTCCGGCTTATCGCCAACTGTGCGGTAACGCTCCACCTCTACAGAAGCATTTACGAATATAAAATCTATCAGCCTGCGCTTCTCCACCGGAATACGTCCGAAGTCATGAAAGCTCCATGTCGGTCCGTAAACGACCTTTGCCGTGGAACAAGCGTTCCTCATTCCACCTTCCGTCAATATAGTGACCGGCTCGGAGTCTACCGTTCCATTAAAGTCTCCAGTGATAATTACCGGAAGCTCTCCCGCTATTTGCTTTATCTTCTCGAGTATTAACTTAGCGCTTTCTCGACGTGCCACCTCACCTACATGGTCAAAGTGGGTGTTGAAAGCAGCTACTTTCCTGCCACTCACCTTATCTTTCAACACAGCCCAAGTCACGATACGTTCGCATGCCGCATCCCAGCCTTTCTTTCCGATGGAATCGGGAGTCTCACTCAGTCCGAAATCTCCGTTCTTTAAAAGTTCAAAACAATCTGTCTTATAAAAAAGGGAGCAATATTCGCCTTTCTCTTTTCCATCTGCACGACCTACGCCAAGGGCAGTATATTGAGGAAGACGCTCCTTCAAGTCATTGAGTTGATTCTTTACCACCTCCTGCATGCCCACAATGTCCGGAGCATAATAAGCAATCATCTGTGCTACATTATCCTTACGGTATTTCCAGTTATTCATACTGTCCGCTACATGATCCAGACGGATATTAAACGACATCACCTCCACCTTAGCTTCCGGTTGCTTGCCGCACGAGGCGACAAGCAATACGAAAGCAACCAATACACTATTGAAAAGCACGTTTTTCATGGTTATAATCCTTTTTAATCTATATAAAATTTACCAAAATCAAATCCTGCCAAACCTAATCAGCCTTATTCAAATAAGGAGACGTAAAGCCTAATCTCTTCAATCCCTTCTGTACATCGGGATGACTCATGAAAAGCTTCCAAATTAAACCGGTACGATAGTTCTCTATCATCACAATAATCGGCCCTTGGTCAATGGCAAGATACGAAGGTGCAAACCAATTCTCCGTCAAATTGAACGCATCCTTGAAACCATATTCACCCCAAAGACGGTCACCCAACTCTTCATAGAAATAACGCATGGCTTCCAAAGAATATTCAGGTGCATATGGAATAGAGGAAAGAGCAGCGGTAGGCGTAATCACACCACGGTCATTACCGGGACTATGGGCAGAATAACCTTTGTCACCGTCACTGGCAGTCAATCCCCAACATTTTTCGCCGTAACCCTTGTAACCCTTCGGATTGTCAATGCAGTAGGCACGGTTAATCAAGGTATGAGCCTTCATCTGTTCCTCGTAATCGGCATAACGATCTTTCAAGCCACGTGGGTCAAGCCCCATGTAAGAATAATGAGTGAAGAAGAGAGGACCTCCCTTTCCGTGGTTGTTTCCAAGAGGAAGCTTGATGCCGTAATACTCCCGACCGTTCAGAAAAGTATTCGCATTGGCCCAGCCTTTATGATAAACGCTCTCGGCAATCGGATAAGTAGGGGAAGACGCGCCCAAAATGTAAACAATGTGACACTCGTTATGACCTTTAATCTGATGGTTCATCGCCCACCCGTTATAGGGTGACCAATGCCAATACATCACATCTTGCCCCTGAGTGAAAAAATTCCACTCTGCTTGGCGCCACAGATTATTAATCATTCCCCGGATACGGTTTTCCGTCGGATTATCCTTTATAAAATACTGATGGGCAGCCAACAAACCTTCGAACATGAAAGCGGATTCTACAATATCGGCTCCATCATCCTTACGGCTGAAAGGAATGGTCTTACCGGTTTTACCGTTCATCCAATGTGCCCACATGCCGTGATAACTGTCGGTATTCTTGTCGCTCAAGAAACGAACAATCTTCAGTATACGTTCAGCACCTTGTTCACGGGTGATAAACCCGCGTTCTATGCCGACAATGATAGCCATCACTCCGAATCCCGACCCACCAATGGTAGCTGTCTCGGCACCACCGTTACTCCGTTCATGCGCCAATCCGGATTCAGGATGGGCAAAATCCCAAAAGTAACGGAAAGTTTGCTTCTGAACGAGGGTCATAAGTTCGTCGTCAGAAAGCCGCTTCTGCTTTTTCTGTCCCGAAATCAAATTAAAAGGGTATAGCAAAAGTATCAAATATATTAATATTCTCATCATAATCATTCTTTTAGTTTAAGCACGGACTCTGAAAGCCAAGCTTCTTCAGTCCTTGTTGGATTTCCGGTATAGACATAAATAAATTCCAAAGGAGACTTGTTCTATAATTCTCTATCATACAGATTATCGGCCCTTGGTCAATGGCTATGTACTGAGTATCGTACCAATCTGCCGTCAAATTAAAGGCATCTATAAAACCATAATCTTTCCAAAGTTTGTCTCCTATCTTATAATAGAAGAAATGCAGCGCTTCCATTGACTCCTCCGGAGTATAAGGAAATGCAGACAAAGCAGCTGTTGGAGCAATGACCCCTTTATCATTAGTAGGTGAATGAGCTGAATATCCCGTATCGCCGTCACTTGCCGTCAACCCCCAACAAGAAGCGCTATAACCCGTATATCCTTTAGGATTTTCCTTACAATAATTGTAATTAATCAACGTATGATTGCGATTTTGCATCCAGTAATCGGCATATTGGTCTTCCAGTCCTTGTGGGTTAATGCCTAGAAAAGAATATTGAGATAAGAACAGCGGTCCCCCTTTATCCGAACCTAAAGGAAGAGTGATGCCATAATAAGATTTTCCATTCCTGATTCCTCCATTTTTAGCCCAGCCCGCTTCATATACAACTTTATCGATAGCATGTGTTGGAGACGAAGCAGCAAGTATATAAGTAATCAGACACTCATTCCATCCTCTTATTGCCAGGTTCTTCTCAAAACCGTAATCGGGACTCCAATGCCAATATAGTACATCTTCACCATTTTTCCGGAACCAAGTCCAGTCAATAGCTTCCCAAAGACGGGTTATGTCGGCACGCAACCTGCTTTCTACTTCCGTATTTTCCTTGAAATAGGCTCGAGCGGCAAGCAAACCTTGAAATAACAAGGATGTCTCAACCAAATCGGCACCGTTGTCTTTCTCACTGAAAGGTTTGGTTGCTCCCGTTGCGCCATTTATCCAATGTGCATAAGCACCATGATAAGCCGTACATTCCTTATCAAGAAAAGTAACTATCTTCTGCACTCGTTCAACAGCTTGCTGACGGGTAATAAAGCCCCGTTCAGCAGCTACCAGCATGGCCATCACGCCAAAGCCGGTACCACCGGTAGTAACGACATCGCCCGAAGTAGTACGTTCCGGAATATTCATGCCCAAAGTCCCAGAAGTACTTAAAGGTCTGCTTCTGTACCAATGTCAACAAGTCCTCATCAGGGATACGCTCAAACTTGTCTGTATCATCCATTCCTGTCTTAATCATACAAACCTTGCCATTGGAAAGCAGTGTCCCGGAAGTGGATTTCACCCCCGGATTGACAATCAATTTATACGATGACAAGACTTTAAAGCCTCCCTTAGGAGTCACCGATACTTTTTTCTCTTGCAGGAACTCATAATCGCAGCTTACAGGAAGCTCCTCATGTTTCAAAGCAATATTGTTACGGGCTGAAGCCTCATCTACAGCATCCGAGAACTCCAAAACAATGGCTACATTGGGAGCAACATTCTCAAATGTCTGTTGGTTTTGTTGGTCACCCACAATGATATTCTTCAACTCGAAAGGCTGATTCACTTCAGGTTGATTATCACCACTGCACGCAACCAACAAAAGACATACTATGAAATATAATACTTTCATCCTATCATCAGATTAAAGTGTAGCTTCATTCTTTTCCAGAGTAAATACTCTGAATTTCGGTTGCCGTCAACACCTTGTCATATAAGCGGAACTGATCAAGCTGACCGGGAAAGTTCTTTGCCCAGGTTTGTGCTCCTGCACCCGAAGTAAGACTCGGAGTAGTGCTGAACTGAAATGCACCAACAGCCAAAGAAGCGCCTACATTATTAAACTTCAATTTCCCACAATCTGGCAATTCTTTGGTAAAGACACCCTCACCATTACGATAAACAGTAATGGTAGAAGTATTGCCATCATACACAAAAGCCAGATGCACCCATTCGCTACCAAAAATATCATCTATTTTTGCCTCAACCCATCTTTCATCATTCTCTTTTGCTGTCTGATTGAAGATATGAACCTTGAAAAATGCCTGAGTCTCGCTATTATTATTCTCCAAGAAGATGTCGAAGTTGCCCCAGAATTTAATAGAGTTAGGGATAGAGAACAAACCTTGCGCAGAAGTATTCTTAGTGGTTCTCATCCAGAAAGCTACAGTCAAATCACCGATAGTGGGCATGTTATTTTCCAATATAGAAGGAGTCTTGGCCAAAATGTAAGCATTCTCAGCACCTTGATAGGCCATGCCAGCGATTCCGTCTTCCGCAAACTTGGCATTACCGTTATCTGCTACCAAAAATCCCCATTCACCTTTATCCCGAATGTCCTCTTCATCAAAAGGAAGATACATCTTCAAAGGGGTAGTAGGTACTTCACCTGTACTCTCAGGGTAGTCGAAAGCAGGATGATCCATATCCTGAAAACAAGACTGCATACACAATGCAAACAGGCAAGAAGCCACAGATACTATATATTTTTTCATAAGTAGTTAGTACATTTATAGATTAATAATTGGGATTTTGAACCAATACACCATTCGACTTGTCAATTTCGTCTTGCGGAATGGGCAACAAAGCATGTCTGTCTTGATAACCGGTCTTGCCTACCGCATGAAGTACCTCTTTAGCAATACCCCAACGAACCAAGTCGTAGAAACGGTCGAACTCCATACCTAACTCAACACGTCTTTCATGACGAATGGCCTCACGCAGTTCATTCTGGTTGTTGGTCGTCACTTCCGGTAGAATTCCGATATTATTGCCACGAGCACGAGCGCGCACCATCTCCAAATAGTTACGGGCAGAAGATAAATCACCCAATTCACAAGCAGCTTCGGAAGCCATTAATACCACATCAGCATAACGTATCAGACGAATATTTACCCAATATCCTCCCTTTGTGAATTTCAAACGCATCGCCGGGTCCGTATATGCCTTCTTGTTAAAGTATTTAGCTATAACATCAGCATTCGAAATAGGTTTCTCACCATAAGGCTTGTTAGCAGGTATGGACTCTGGATCGTCCTTGCCGTTGCGTATAAAATAAAGCAAAGTTTCGTCTTTTCTCGGATCTCCCTCTTCAAAAGCATCTGCCAATTCTTGAGTAGCGGTGTGTTGCCCCCAACCGAGATTCCACTCGCCTGCGCCACGTACACCCTGAACGGAAGCAAACTGGCTTCCTATGTCATTAGAACCTGGTTGTGATTCTGTTGCCGTACATTGCAATTCAAAAACAGATTCACTACAGTTTTCACCTTTTTCTCGGAATATGTCTTCATAAGGTGTTTTCAGATTATATAAACCGGAGTTAATCACTTCTTCAGCGGCAGCCTTCATATTCCCCCAGTCATTACGCATCATGTATGTGCGTGCATGAAGAGAACGAACAGCTCCCCAAGTGAGACGACCTACATAAAGTTGCTCCCACGTTCTGGGCAGACTGTTTTCGGCTTCCGTAAGGTCAGAATCTATTAATTCATATATCTTTGCCACAGAAGACTTTGGAACATTTGCCTCAGCTGCATCATAAACTTTAAAGTCAATCAAAGGCACTTCACCAAAAGCGCGTACAAGGTTGAAATAACAGAAAGCACGTACAAACAAAGCTTCCCCCTTATTGACGAGGTCACCTTCTGTCAATGACGGATTTTGGCTCATCTCATCAAGCAAATCATTTACCTTATGTATCAATGAATAGTTATCATTCCAATAACTCTTAATCATCCCATTACTTGCCAAATATTCAAAGTCATCGAACATCTTGCCGGTAGCAGCTCCATCGGACAATGTACTTCCTTTCTCTGCGTCCTCAGAACGCATACCGTGGATTGCCAATGCAGTATTGCCGCTTGTCAAATGAAAACCGCGCAACTTGGCATACATATTAAAAACCTGTGTTTCATAAGTACCACCAGTCAAATCATCCTCTGTCTGTTGTCCAAGCGGTTTTCTATCAAACATATCCTCACACGAAGTTAGTGCAAAGCTTACTGCTAAAAATGCTATATAATAAAATATCTTCTTCATAGTCTGTCTCTATATAATTTTAGAAAGTCAAATTAAAACCAATCGTATAAACTGTAGGCATAGGATAGCCTCCACCATCAATACCAAACGAAATAGCACTTCCGCCCACTTCCGGAGTATATCCTCCATTACGGCTCCAGGTCTTGGGATTCTGCACATTGGTATAAAGACGCAGTGACTGTACCTTGATACGATTCAACAGTCGTTTGTCAAAGTTATACCCCAATTCGATATTACGGATTCTGAAGAAACTGCCATCTTCGATGAAATACGTGGAAGCCTCCTGATTTATTTTGTGTGAAGGGTCGAGCAAGGGCTCCCAATTGGAAGTGCCCTCTCCATGCCAACGATTCAATTGCTCTGTGCGATAATTCAGTTGTGCATAGCTACTGCTTCCCCAATTACGGTAAATTTCATTTCCATAAACACCCATCATGTCAACAGTCAGGTCCAGATTCTTCCATCCCAAATTAACATTAAAACCGTAAGTAAAATCAGGAGTTGGATTACCTATCATTGTACGGTCATTATCAGTAATTTTGCCATTACCGTCAACATCAGCAAATTTCAAGTCACCCGGTGTTACCGAGCCAACCGAGTTAATCGGAGAGAAACGGATGTCGTCTTCGTTCTGATATACACCCTCAACCTTGTAACCATAGAAATAGCCAATCGGATAACCTTCGGAAACACGTGAGGGACCACTGATAATATTATAGTCTTTGTTTACCAGTGAAAGCACCTTGTTATCAATAGTGCTCAAATTAGCACCTAATCCATATCTCCAATCTTCCCCAATCTTGTCGTTCCAAGAAGCACTAAGTTCAAAACCGCGATTGCGAATCTCACCCACATTCTGTAATCCGGGAACAGTACCTGCAATACCCGGAATGGAAGTCAACATATCTTTTGTTGTTTTGTTATAATAAACCGGAGAAAGCTGCAAACGATCATTGAACATATGCATGTCAAAACCTACTTCCCATGAATAATTACGTTCCCATCCCAAAGTAGGTGAAATCAGTTTGTTGGGGCCTTTACCCGCAATGATATTGTCACCGAACACAGCTGAACCCGAACTAACAATGGTGGCATATGCCGGATAACTGGAACCAGTATTCTGGCTACCCAACACACCCCAAGAGCCTTTCAACTTCAAGAAGTTAATTACATTCTGGTTCTGCATAAACTTCTCTTCGGTCATTACCCAACCGGCACCGAAAGAGTAAAAGTTGTCCCAAGTATTACCTGTCTTATAGAAAACAGATGAACCGTCCCTACGGAAAGAAGCATTAAGTAAATAACGATTCTTGTAGTTATACAATGCTCTGAACAAATAAGACATGGTAAATCTGTCACTCTGAGAACCGCCATTAGTTGCCGTAGATACATCGTCGATGGTAGAGAGCCACCATCTGTCCGGGTCGTCGCCCACCAAAATGCCGTAGCCCGCAAGCTGGCTGCGTCCACCACTCAAACTGGAAGACTCATTGTAATTGGTTGTAAGACCGGCAGTCAATGTCAATCCATGATTGCCAAACTGTCCGAGATAAGTCAACACATAGTCAGACTGTGCAGCAAGAGAGGTAGACTTGCTTTGGTTCACACTTTCTCTTTCAGTCAACCGTTCTTTCCCCCCCTCCACATCGGGATTATAAACATAAATCAGCGGAGAATATGAACGTCCCTGACTGGAAGCATAGTCCATAGAGAAAGTTGCTTTGAACGTAAGGTTCTTCAGAATATCTATCTCTCCGAACACATTACCTGCCACGCGATAGTTTTCAGACTTGTTGTGAGCACCGCGCAGCTCTGTTTCAATAAGAGGATTCCACACTTGTGCACGCTGGAAGTCGGGCAGCGTATGTATCAGTCCCGATTCAAGGTCATGAGTAGGAGCAATAGGAGCAGCCTTCAAAGCACCATCCACACCCTTTGCATCAGGATACTTGGCACGAACTCCATTAAGCTGGAAACCAAAACGCAGGAAATCGGTTACGCTATATTCACTGTTCAAGTTTACGGTAAACTTATTGAGCTTTTCCGTTTTAATGGAACCTTCTTCCATGACGTAACCCAAACCCAAATAAAACTTACTCTTATCCGTTGCACCCGTAATGCTCACATTGTTATTGGTCAGAAAACCTGTCTGGAATATCTCATTCTGCCAATCAGTATTACCAGTCCATTGAGTATAATCATAAGGGTCGCTTCCTTGAGATATCAACTGCTCGTTGTACAGCATCTTAAACTCTTCGGCATTCGTCACACCTACACGGTCATAAATAACCTTCCAACCCACTGAAGAGTTGATGTTGACCATCGTCTTCCCTATTTTTGCCCTTTTAGTAGTAATGATGATTACACCATTGGCACCACGCACACCGAAAATAGCCAAAGAAGAAGGGTCTTTCAAGATTTCCATAGATTCAATATCCGCAGTGTTCAGATAATTGATATTGTCCGTGAACAGTCCATCTACCACATAAAGGGGTTTGAAACCGTTAATGGAGTTCGTACCGCGAACACGGATTTCAGGGTCTTGTCCTGCACGACCCGTATTCACCACCTGTACACCGGCAACCTTACCCTGTATGGATGCCAGTGGATTGGTAGAAGGCTTAGAGGCAATCTCGTCCGCTTTCACAGTAACGATAGAACCGGTCAAGTCGCGTTTCTTGGCACTACCATAACCAACTACAACCACCTCATCAATGAGCTGGCTGTCCTCTTCCATCTTCACATTGATAGTTGAACGCCCATTTACGGCAATCTCCTGCTCACGCATACCTATATAACTAAAAATCAAGGTAGCATTAGATGCCACATCAACAATCTGATATTTACCATTTATATCAGTAATACTACCTTTACTCTCCTGCCCTTTCACACGAACAGAAGCACCGATAACAGTTTCGCCTGTCTTGTCCGTAACGACACCCGAAATCGTAATTTTGTTCTGTGCCATCGAAGTAATGGCAAACAATAACATCACACATGTAATTAGTAGATTTTTCTTCATTTTGTATTGATTTAAAATTCTTTTGCAAACATACCGGAGAAGTTGATATATGTCAAAAAACAAGCTACCACAAGAGTACCACAGTTCACCGGAGGGGTACATCATTACTACTACTGTATAACATAAACGACAGATTATAAGGAATATAAAAGTACAATAAATATTTAGGTACTATTCATATATATAGAGCAAGAAGATAGAAAAGCAAAGGGGGCTTTTATCCTATTCTGAAGTTTTTTATCCCATATTCAAGAACGTCATACCTTTCACTGCCTCAAAGCCGACCATAAGATTTCCATAACCGATTGCCATTATACGATAGATTATATACCAAGCAAATACTGCAAAACGTTTGCAGTGAAGATGTAGACAATATGCAGCAACAATGCCATCTCAACGCAGTGGCTCGAATGCTGCATATTGCCGTCTTGAGAATCAGTTAGAGTAACTTGAACGCTGCTTTCTTTACGTCCTGGCTATTTCTGCCAATCATCACCTCAAAGTCACCGGACTCGCATACAAAATCAAGATTGTAGTTGTAGAACTTCAGCAATTCGGGAGTAATCTTGAAAGATACTTTTTTAGATTCACCGGCTTTCAGGAAAATCTTCTCAAAGCCTTTCAACTCTTTCACCGGACGGGTTACACTTCCCACAAGGTCACGAATATAAAGTTGAACCACTTCTGCACCGTCTCTCTTGCCCGTATTGGTCACAGTCACGGTAGCAGTCAGTTCGCCCTTATCCGTCATGCTAGTCTTGTCCAAAGACACGTCGCTATAAGAGAATGTGGTATAGCTCAAGCCGAAACCAAAAGGATAAAGCGGTTCATTGTCTATGTCTATATAGTTGCTGCGGAATTTCTGGAACCATGCACCGTCGGCAAGAGGGCGGCCCGTGTTCTTGTGGTTGTAGAACAAAGGAATCTGTCCCACGCTCTTCGGGAAAGTCGTAGTCAGCTTCCCACTCGGATTCACATCACCAAACAGTACATCACCGATGGCAAAACCTGCCTCACTGCCCGCAAACCATACATTCAGAATGGCCGGCACGTTTGCCTGCTCCCAGTTCAGTACCAGCGGACGACCGGTAAACAGCACCAGTACCACAGGTTTTCCCGTTTTCAATAATTCCTGTAACAGTATGCGTTGGGTGTCCGTCATTTCAAGATTCGTGCGGCAACTGCTCTCTCCACTCATTTCCGAAGACTCACCGAGCGCAGCCACAATAACATCCGATTTGGCAGCCACGGCAAGAGCCTCGTCCAGCAACTCCTTGTCCGAACGATTGTCACGGTGTAAAGAACGTCCGAACATAGTGGCACGTTTCTCATATTCGGCATCACTCATCAAATTACAGCCTTTCGCAGTCAGTATTTCGGCTTTGCCGCCTGCTACCGCCTTCAAACCTTCAGCCAAAGAAGTTGCATTCTTCAATACAGCAGCCACACTCCAAGTACCCGGCATATTACTGCGGCTGTCTGCCAACGGACCTACCACAGCAATAGTGCCCTTCTTGGCCAGCGGAAGCACATTACCCTCGTTCTTCAGCAACACCAAGCTCTCCGAAGCAATCTTACGCGCAACGGCACGATGCTCTTTGGTAAAGATTTGCTTCTTGGCACGCTTCACATCACAGTATTTATAAGGATTATCGAACAAGCCCAACTTGTACTTAGCTTCCAAAATACGGCGACAAGCCACATTAATTGCTTCTTCTGTCACTTTTCCTTCTGTCAATGACTTCTTGAGCGTACCAACAAATGCATCGCTCACCATATCCATATCTACACCAGCATTCAGCGCCAACGCGGCAACAGTCTGCGTATCGCCCATGCCATGGTCGGTCATTTCTGTAATTCCGGTATAATCTGTCACTACAAAACCGTCAAACCCCCACTGCTTACGCAATACATCCGTCATCAACCACTTGTTTCCAGTGGCAGGAATGCCATCGACCTCATTGAAAGAGGCCATCGCACTGCCCACACCGGCATCAACCGCCGCCTGATAGGGCAACATGTATTCATTGAACATGCGCTGATGGCTCATATCTACTGTATTATAGTCACGTCCTGCCTCACCGGCACCATACAAGGCAAAATGCTTTACACAAGCCATAATCTCATCATTACGGCTCATATCCTTTCCCTGATAACCACGTACCATGGCCTGCGCAATGGCTGCTCCCAGAAACGGGTCTTCACCGTTGCCCTCGGACACACGCCCCCAACGGGCATCACGGCAAATATCCACCATCGGACTGAATGTCCAGCAAATACCGTCGGCACTGGACTCAATGGCCGCAATACGCGCCGATTCTTCAACCGCCTTCATATCCCATGTACACGACAATCCCAAAGGAATGGGAAACACCGTTTCATATCCATGAATAACATCCATACCAAATAAGAGAGGAATACCCAAACGACTTTCTTCAACCGCCTGCTTCTGTACATCGCGGATACGTTCCACACCTTTCAGATTGAAAAGCCCGCCCACTTCACCGGCACGAATACGTTTGGCCACATTACTACTTTTAGCCTGACCGGTCGTAATCTCACCGGTAACCGGCAGATTCAACTGACCTATTTTCTCTTCCAGGGTCATCTTCTTCATTAAATCGTCGATGAAACGATTCATATCGACCGGAGATTTCTGCGCATACGCACTAGCGGCAGTAAACACCAACAAGACTAAAAATGATTGTAACTTGAAAAGTAAATGCTTCATGTCTTTCATACTTTTAATTTATAGAAATATTATTTTGCTGCAAATAAAAGAAAAGCATGCGACAACCTCCACATCCCGCACTACAACAAAAGTACACCCATCACTAAAAAACAAAAGAGGAAGTACAATATTAGTACTTCCTCCATTAATATTTTACTGTAAAACAGTCATTTAAAATTTATAAGGAAATCAGTCAAACTTTCTTCCGGAAGCAAATTGAATTTCTTACGTAACCGGTATCTCGCAGCATCAACCCCACGTGTAGAAATGTTGAGCAACTTCGCTATCTCCTTTGTCGGCATATTCAAGCGGAGCAATGCACAAAAGCGTAAATCTCCTGAAGTCAAATCAGTATATTGAAGTTTCAGATTCCGGAAGAAATTTTCATGTATACGGTCAAAATTAGCTTGAAACATTATCCAGCTCTCTTCATCAGACACTATATTATTGTTAACCAAAGCGAGAAGCTTATCCAAATTCTTACGACTATGCTGTCCCGACAACTTTTGCTTCTGTATCTCCTCTTTCAATGAATTCAAAAACTCCTGATGAGCGATATTCATCATTACCACGCTGGACAATTCTTTGCTTTTAAAACGCAAATCGGCCTCAAGCTGTTCCTTTTCCAACTCGATAATCTTCTTCTCTTGCCGTTCAAGCTCTGCCTGATGGGCTACACGCTGCTGCTCAATCACACGATCCTTCTTTTTCTTCACAAAACGATAAACAATATATTGCAGCAAGGCCAGCAGGCACAACCCTATCAGAATGTAGCTTCCCACAGCCCAATAAGACAAATACCACGGAGACAAAATCTCAAAGGGAAACTCTACCGATGCCAAAACTCTACCAGTATCATATATCTCCGCCCGAAAAACATAACTTCCATAAGGAAGACGGGCATACTTTTTCTGCAAATTGCGTCCATCGGGTATCCACTGATCAGAATACCCTTCCAACCGGTATCTTACTTTATAAGTATAATCGTTATAAACCGGATAGCACAATGTAAAACTCACTGTATTAAACTCATGTTCGACCTTGACTCCCGACTGCACGACCAATGTTTTCCGTTTATCACTGAATTCCTCAGTAACCTGCATCTCTGAAATCCATAAAGAACGCCTAGTCTGAGATTTATATAACGAGGAACTATCTGTTTCAATACGGGCAATAGCATTATTCAAGCAAAGATAGGAATGATTATTTCTCTTGTCATAAACCACGCTTCCTCGTTCTTCCACAGCCAGACCGTCAAACAAAGAATATGGAATCCGAAGTTCGATATTGAAAGTATTTATCGCACACTTCACCAAATACACAGTCCTGTCGCCCACAAACCAATAGTAATCTCCGTTCGCATGACTCACAGTCTTGATTCCCTTCAATTCCATCAATTGTTCATTCATTGTTTCATAGGGAACAATCGAATCAGTCATATCTTCGTAAGTATAGAAATATTCCCCATTAGAAAAAACTACCCGACCATTGATTTTGAACAAAGTAAAACTCCCACCTTTCACTTCTCCCAAACTCTCATACTTCCGCACATCCTTTACCTGCTTCATATCCGAATCAATCCGAAAGCGATACAAACCATTCCTTAAATGTTTCGCCCAAATATTCCCTTGATGGTCCACTTCTATATGACGAATCATGTGACTGAACCCACGTAAGGACCGAGTAAAATAATACTCTCCCGAAGCAGTTTCCGTATATAAATTCAAAAGCGCATAAGTCCCCTCCAATAAAAAAGACTGTTCCTTCAATTCAATCTTTTCCATACACATCCCTCCCTTTGCGTCAGCCACCTGCTTTGACTTCAATCCCGATATAAGGAAAGTACCCTTGTTGTGTCCGCAAAAAATCTGTTTTCCCCATTCATCGACGAACCACGCTTGTTCTTCCAAGCCCGGAACCAATTCAGCCTTTCCATCCTTAAGCCAATAAAGTCCTTGATTAGAAGCAATATAAGCTTCATTTTCCCTTACTAGAACATCATATACCATACCTATTTTACGAAACGGAGGTTCATAATAATAGATTAAAGAATTGTTGTGTATATAGGCAATACCTTCATCCAAAGCTGTCCATATATTGTTGTCATCATCACAATACAATCTCAAAACAGTATTGTTCTGTAGTTTATTATCCGTATTGACCTTCCAAATCAGCTTTCCTTTTTTATCCAACGCATATATGCCATCGGATATTGTGCCAACAACGTAGCAACTGTCTTTGGTCATCACCGCACGATTAATGGTATGCTTCTTGAATATATCATCACATTCAGTTTCCCATTTTTCTACCCTCCCATCTCGATACAGGAAACCTCCCTGATTACGGGTAAACATTAAAACCGCATCATCATAAGGGAGCCCGGCCAGGACATCACTATCTCCAAATGCTTTTCTGGGAATAAGTTCTTTCATTTCCCTACCGGCAAAGACATAAAGTCCACCGTTTATTCTTTGAGAATAAAAAGTATTTCCAACCTGGAACAAATTCAGTGGAAGGTTCTTCATTCGAATACCTTCTACCGAATTTCCATTATAAAAAAAGAGAGAACCGAATGATTGAAATACAATTTCTCCTTGAACGCAAGCAATATCCCAGATTTCGTCATTATGAAACGCAAAATCTTTCACCTTATTTTTCAATGAATGATATTCAAGAGTGTCATAAGGAGTACGGACAAAATAACCGAATTCTTCGTAAGAGCCTACATAAATTCTTCCATCTTCACTGATATATATAGCACGCACAATTCCTTTTGTCGGTAATTCATACAACCGCCAAGCACTTCCATCAAATTCCAGCAGTCCATTATTATTGCCAAAATACATCACCCCTCTTTCATCTTGTGCAATAGACCAATTCTGAATACCGGCATTATAATCCGACACCGAATAGTTCCTCACTATAGGAGAAAAAGGTATGGGTGAAGCTTGCAGCAAACTACTGAAAACCAAAGACAAGAGAAACGTTATTGCAATTCTCATGAGTACTGTTTATAGGTATTTACCAGCAAAGATAAAGCTTTTTGCGTTTTCGTAAAAACAAAATCGCAGATTATCCTCTTTTATAGAAAGATAACCCGCGACAACTGATAACTCACTTTATTAATTTTCAGCCGTTTTCTGTTTTCCCAAAGGAATAGAAACCCCCAAGTAAGCATTGACATTCTTCGTATTCTTGCCAAAGAACATATAATCTGTTCCTGCAAAGAAGGAACCCAGCTTCAATGCCAGACCGAAGGTTTTACCAGCTCCTTGAAGTACGGAATAGCTGGCAGCTACATTGAAAGCATTCGTCGGACGGATGCAGGCAGAGAAAGTCAACTCATTCAAAGTTTTCGGTTTGGCAAAACGACCGGTATACAAGGCACCCACTACCAGCCAATCATTCAGTAAGGCATATTCAGCGCCAAGAACCATTGTAGAAGTCAATCCACGGGTACGGCTCTTCTCAGAAGCCTCCTCCGTCTTGAGCTGCAACATGTCATAGTTAAGAATCTCGCCGCTGTTCACAATATTCATGAACTCCTGCTGCGAGGCCGGGTCAAGAAGATCATAAGTCTGCTCTGCATTGGCTCGCGCTATACTGGTATTCGATTTAGACCATTTGATAAAACCCAAATCAAGAACTGAAGCAGAAAGTGTCAATTTATCCAGTAACTTGTAAGATACTCCCAAATCAATAGCCCCACCATATCCGGCAAAACCGAAACTGCCAAAATCGATTTCATCGATATAATCACCATTCTCATTCTCGGGAAGTTCTAACAGCTTTGACGAGTTCTCCAAAGTTGCATCCACTTGAATGGAAGCTTTACTCGTCACTCCTGAAGAGCCGACAGAAGGAGTTTCCACATGAATCTGGTTGATGTTCAGCTTTAAGTTACCGATACCCAGCAGCATCTTCACCTTACCACCTACAGCCAGTCGGTCTGTGATATTCCTTGCAAAGCCAAGGCCGACTTCCGCATAGGAATTTATCTCAAGCTTCTGTCCATTAATGGTTTCGTTAATACCCAAATAGTCAGAAATATTGTCACCGAACTCCCGGCTGCTCATGTTATTCATAAACTGGAACATGGTTTTCGGTATGGCGGCACCGATATCATTACGCAATCCCACATTGACTGACCAGAAGTTCTTTCCTTTATACCACCCGGCAGACAGAATGTCGGTACTCAAATTCACATTCAAGTTATTGGTAGCATCCAGTCGGTTCATAAAGTCATTGCTCATGAAATAGTCGCTGTCATCACTGTTCTCAATAATGTCCATAATATCCCTATACCCCAGGGAACTGGAGTTGACGGTAGCATTCAACGAACCTATCACGGGAATATTCAGATAACCGCGTCCCGGCATCAAGGCCGGATTGAGCTGCATACGCTGGTTACTTCCTTCCATAAAGTAGGAAGTGCGCAGGAACTGGGCTTGTCCGGAAAGAGAGAAGCAAAGCAACAATACCACAGACAGCCATACTTTCAGAGAATTCAATCGTTTCATAACCTTGTCAATATTTTCATTATCACCTGCAAAAATATAAAACAAGTTAATACCCTACAAACAACTTAACCGGATAGCCGTGCATAAAAGGCTTATACAGAGACTATCCGGTATAAATTAAGGAGCAAATAAAAGAATCCTCTTAAGAGTGTCCTTATACTATTTCATCATAAACATGCTCATTTGCTCTCGTAGCGGTACTCAGAAAAACCGGGGCTGCCTCCTTTCTTTGTTGCAGAGACATTGACGTCACTGTCGGAGCACTCAACATTTCCTTGTATTTTGCCGGAGCAGTCAGTATCTTTACAGCCTCTTTCAAGTCATCATCATCTTTCAACTGCTGGATAATGCTTCCACGCTGGAAATAATAACGCTTGATGATTTCTACCGCAATCATGCCCTTGATGTCCTTGGAGAAATGGTCAAGGTCACGGTCCAGATTATGCGACAATTTTTTCTCCAGCGCTTCAAACTCTTTCGAAGCATCAGTCAGATAGCCCTCAAATTCGGCCATCTCCTTCAGGTTCTTCAGCATCTTCTCTGTCTGTTGGTCGTATTTGAAGTCCGCCTTCTTCACCATCGCCTTGAAGTCCGCATAATCGGCATCTGTAATTTCAAACTTCTCTGCTGAAGGGATGGTAGGATGTTTCAGGCAATAGTCCGTGGCATAATTGAAAATAAGATTGTCATTGACAAGATAGAACAGAATGTTGGGCAGCTTCTCCTGCTTCACCGCAATGTCCGGAGTCACGCCTCCACCATCCCGCACTTCACGTCCGGCAGCCGTATGGAACACGGTAGTAAGGCTGTCCGGAATACGTCCCACACTGCCGTCCTCATTCCGGTGCTTGTAGTCGATAGCCTGCACACAACGGCCGCTGGGAATATAATATTTGGAAGTCGTCAGCTTCATGGTACCACCGTATGGCAACGGACGGGTGGTCTGCACCAATCCCTTACCGAAAGTACGGTTACCGATAATGACCGCACGGTCAAGGTCCTGCAAAGAGCCCGCAAGGATTTCTGACGAAGAAGCCGTTCCGCCATTGACCAGAACAGCCAAAGGAATTTCCAGATCCAACGGTTCACGCAATGTCTTGTAGGTATTGCTGGCTTGCTTAATCTTACCCTTTGTCGTCACAAGTGTTTTTCCGCGAGGCAGAAAGAAGTTGGCTATCTCTATAGACTCATCCAGCAAGCCCCCCCCATTGTTCCGCAGGTCAATCACCAACGAAGTCATCCCCCGCTTCTTCAAGTCCAGAAAAGCCTGCTTGAACTCCTTGGAAGGATTCCCCGAGAAGGTGCTGAGATTGATATAACCTATATTATTATCCAGCACCGTATAATAAGGTATGAACGGCAATTGGATGGAACGGCGCACAATGTCGAAATCCAACGGTTTCTCTGTACCGGGACGCTGCACTTTCAGCTTGAAGCTGGTACCCACTTGTCCGCGAAGCATCTCGCTGACTTCCTGGTTGTTCTTTCCGGCAAGGTCTTTTCCGTCAATTTCCATCAAAATATCTCCGGCTTTCAGGCCTACATCGGCAGCAGGCATATTCTCGTATGGCTCAGATATCATGGAACGTTTCAGTTTCGGATTCCAAGTAATCACAGAACCTATACCACCATAGGAATTCTTCAGCATCTGCTCCAATTCGCTTTGGTCATCTTCCGGATAATACTCCGTGTAGGGGTCCAGCGAGTAGAGCATGGCATCAATGCCTTCACGGATAGTCTTGTTCGGATCAATCGTATCCACGTAGAACATATCCAACTCTTTCACAATGGAATTGAATATATCCAGATTCTTTGCTATTTGGAAACTGCGGCTATCACCACTCTTAAACCCCCAAAAACAAACGGCTCCCGCTACAATCAGCAAGGTAACCATCCAGCGTATCTTTAAAATTCTTCTCATAATTATGATAATGTGCTAATATGCCAATGTGCCAATGTGCTAATAACCTGCAGCGTAATAGCGAAACAAATATTGCGCAGCCAATTAACACATTGGCACATCAGCACATTAATTAATTAATAAAATTTCTTCCTTGATTTTTTCCCATTGTGCTGCCTGAAGCTCCGTACCCACCACTTGTATCACATCTTTGGAGAGAAGGGAGCCTATCTTGCCACATTTCTCCAGCGAGTAGCCACACGTCAGTCCATACAAGAAACCTGCCGCAAAATAGTCGCCAGCTCCTGTAGTGTCCACCACTTTCTCTACCGGAGCCGCTTGTACCTGCACCATCTCTGTACCTTTACGAATCAGAGAACCATGGGCACCCACCTTTACAATGGCTATGCTACACATTTTGGCAATGATATCCAATGCTTCCTCCGGTTCCTTACCCGTAAAAGCCTTTGCCTCTTCCTCATTGGCAAAAACAATATCCACATATTTGTTGACCAACAGAGAGAAAAATTCAAGGTCTCCTTCTACTATATTGTAGCTCGCCATGTCCAAACATACTTGTAAGCCGGCCTCTTTAGCCAGCTCAATGGCACGGAGAATCATATCATGGTCTTGCACCAGATACCCCTCTATAAATAGGTAAGCATATCCTTTGAACATATCCAGCGAAAGATCTTCCGCCTTCAATGTAGAAGCCGCCCCCAAATAAGTGCCGAAAGTGCGCTCTCCATCAGGAGAAATGAAAGTAGAGGCTACACCGGACGGAAGGGTAGTGGAAAGCAATAAATCCGCCTCTGTCCCATGCTCCAGCAGACTATCCCGGAAAAAGTTACCATAAAAGTCATTGCTTACTTTTCCGATGAATCCCGTACCCGCACCAAGGCATGCCATTGCCCGAATTGCGTTTCCGGCAGAACCTCCGTTAGCCAAGTGCGTCTTCATCCGGCTGAAATACTCACTAATTTTCAAGAACTTATCTTCATCAATCAGAGTCATACTTCCTTTCGGGAGCTGCATCTCCGTCAAAATATTATCATCTTCAATGATTGCCAGCGCATCGACCAAAGCATTGCCCAACCCAATTATTTTATCCATCTTCGATATTTTTTTTGCAAAGATATTGCATATTTCAAAATATCCTATTACTTTTGCAGCGCATTTGAGAAAAAACAACATTCTTCCTTAGCTCAGTCGGTTAGAGCATCTGACTGTTAATCAGAGGGTCCTTGGTTCAAGTCCAAGAGGAAGAGCGAAAGAAAAACTTAAATGCAACATTCTTCCTTAGCTCAGTCGGTTAGAGCATCTGACTGTTAATCAGAGGGTCCTTGGTTCAAGTCCAAGAGGAAGAGCAAAAAGGTTCGTCAATTAGGCGAACCTTTTTTGTTTTCCCACATTATCCCACACAAAAGACAAACATTTCTATTTCATATTCAAAGATTTAACATACATTTGCCAAATGTAAAGTAAGGAGTTTCATAAAAGCACCTGTCTTTATTTATTAGAAAAACATATTTTAATCCAAACACCAAACTACAATGAAAACTCTTTTATTCTTTTTAGTCATAGGATTCAGCCTATGTACCGCTGGTAAAGCACAAACCTCTCTTGTTTCTACGCGAGAAAAATTCCGCCACCATGAAATATCCGTCAGTTACGGCTTCCTCCCCATTACCGACGCCAATAGTATAGCCGAAGAGTTTATTGCTCCGACAGCAAGTTTTGGAATCTATACACGCGAGAAGACCAGCTATTACGGCGCTCTGAATATCAGTTATATTTATAGAATCAACCGTAAAATCAGCCTAGGCGTAACCGGAGGAATAACCGGTAATAGAGGGACGGCCAGTAGCCTTTATGAAGTTTTGGATGAGAATAAGAACGATGACCGGCGCTATCTGTATATCCTCCCCACCTTCCGGTGGCATTGGTTCACCCGCCCCCAATTCTCCCTATATTCCTCTGCAGGGCTCGGCGCCTATTTCCTCCGGAACAGCTTTGGAGGAGACACTTATCACAAAAAGGAATTTGCCTATCAGTTCAGTTTCCAGAAGGCAAGAGAACATGCACAGGAAGAAGCGGAAGTAAAAAGAGAGACGCAGACAGTTCCTGCGGATGCAAATAAAAAAGAAGGATATTATCTGATAGAGGAAGGCGGATTCCTGGTTGTATATGCCAGTGATCGTAAAACTGTATATGAATATACAGATATTGCTTATGATGATCTGCCGGAGAATGTCCGCAATGAGATCCGCTATGGAAAATATATCCGTTCCCAGGCAGATCTGTACGGATTTCTGGAAAATTATTCCAGCTGAAACCATAGAAAATGAAAAGATTTAAACGAATACAGATAAATGACGGAAAGGACAAAAGAAAATGGACGAGAAGAAAATCGCAAGAATTAACGAATTATATC
>OLRA01002105.1_pt1 | contig 21011 bp, 19 predicted proteins | sample 1673011 | NCBI WGS metagenome assembly OLRA01 (sample SAMEA3136746, study PRJEB25190) | human gut metagenome | reverse complement strand
TTTCACATCCCACCTGATGCTGGACAGTGATGAAGTCTATCAAATGACAAAGCGTGGGTTGGACGCGGCGCAAATTTCCGTAGCGAAACGAATTCATCTCAACCTAGTGATGGTGAAACTTCTTGAGCTGCATCATCTGGAATATGATCTAAGGCACTATCACGCCCAGCACCATGCGTTTATCAAACAGTTCAACCTTCCGGCACATTTTCAGTTTGATGTGGCCGCTGGATAAACTTATGTTCTTATAACCCTAAAACCCGTGATGAACAGTGCGTTATGCCTGTCCATCACGGGTTTTTCCTGTTATTTCAGTTTTGCGAGAATTTCATCGGCACTCATGCCTTCGGCAAGCAATTTCTTTAGAACAGATTCTGCCTCTGCTTTCTTTGCTTCCTCTGCAGCCTTAGCATCTGCCTTTGCTTTCTTTTCTTCCAGAGTGGTCACTTCTTTTTTGGCCTTCCTCAAAGCAGCCTTTTTTGCTTTCAGATCAGCCTTCAAAGTGTCAATGTTTGCGGTGATAGATGCAATCTCAGCAGAGATGGCTTCCTTTGCGGACTGCTTTTCCGCAATCTGTGTTGCAAAATCAGCAGTCACGGTTTTGGGCTTATTCTTGCTACCTTTGGTTCTGGGCATAGGTGATAACCTCTTTCTTTTTATAGTTGTTTAAGTGTTATACTAGATGGTACACAACCCAATATATTCCCTACCGCTCCCAGTATATCACAATTCCATTTCTTTTTACAGATGCTTTCTTGCCTTCACAATTCCGTCCAAAATTCCGTGTTACTGTTCACTCGTCACCTTGCATAGTTAAGGCCGGACCGCTAAACTGATCTCAGTTGATGCGGACCGGCCTTTCTGGCAATTATGAGTCAAATCTTTGTGCGACTTCCTGGAACACATTGGCTCCATCATTTTTTCGTATCTTAATAAGCACGCTTTTTCCGTAACAGAGGTCTTCGATAGATGTGAAACTTCTGAACGATATAGCCTGCTTCTGCTTTCTTTTATAGTTTCTTAGATACCGTTCGGCAGCATTGTTTGTCGTTGGTATCGTGTAATCGTAGAGGAACCGGAGATGTGCTTGTTTAAACTTCTCCATCCTGCGATAGAGGTTGTATCCATCTCGGTAGTATTTGCTGGGCAACACGTAGTCGTATTCGTCTGTTGCCATTTTTAGAATCTCGTCATACCTTGCCTCAAACGCAGAGATCTGACTAAAATCAGGTTCAGCATGGATGGCGGTTTCATTCCGATAATGGATCATTTCTGTCACGAGTGCATGCATTTCCTGGTTCCAGGTTCGGTCAGGCTCATTCTCCATGCTGTCTTTCAGATAGCGGAGGACGTGTGCGAGACATTCCTGATGGTTGGATCCGAAATTAAAAAACGTAAGCTCGTGATCATGCACCAGTGTTCCCTGGTAATCCTCTGTCACGGTTCCTTTTACGCCTTCAAGTCCTTTGTGCTTCCGCGCAAAGTAGAGCGCGTTCCCTTTCGGATCCGCACAGATGAATACATAGGCACTCTTTCCGTTGTAACGGGCATTGGTGCAGTCGGTGTGCATGACAGGCGTAAGGAGCATATCTTTAAAGGTCTCCTTACGTTCATTCTCGGTTTTTCTGGCAAACTCATGGCCGAGTCGGCTGATCATGCCTTTTGAGATGTTCAGTTTTCCATTTGTGAGTTCTGACAGGAATTTCCGGCTTTTATCGATAGAGGTGTCGCAGTCATTATTCAAAAGATACAGGAAAGCTTTGACACTTCCTCCGTAGTTGATATCATCGACCACCCCTTTAGGGAACGGAGCGTGATAGTTTTCACCGGTTTTTGAGTTTCTGTAGATGTGTGCCCGAAACTCGGTCACTTCAAGGACAAGCTTTACGTTGACAAGCTGCTTACTGATCACCTTATCGGTTTTCTTAAAATCCGGATCATTCACGATTTCTGGAGCGGCTTCAAGGTATTTCACCTCGGTTGATTCCTGATTTGCACGTCTATGACCCTGGTGACCCGGCTGACCGCCCGGCCTTTTTCCGGTCTTCTCACGGTTATTGGTGATCTTCTTATGATTCGGGGACAGGGAGGATGGCTTCGAGGAATTTTCGTAATCACGTCTGATCTGGGCAATCAACTTTCTATTCTTTTCCCTCTCATCCTCCAGTTCGGTTTGGAGTGCATAGTTCTTCTGGCGAAGAGCAGAGTTAATTGCATGCTCTTCGTCACGCTTTATGGCTTCCTCCTGCTGGCTTTTGATTGCCTCAGAAAGCTGTCGCTTAAGTTCTTTGACAACCTTCTGATGCTCTTTTTCCTGATCTTCGCAGATTTCCTCTACCCATTTCCAGACTTTAGCAAGTGTATGCTCAAGCTCACGGATACGAGCATTCTTCTGCTCGATAATCCGCTGATCGTGTCTTCTGGATTTACGATGATTTTCTTCAATCATCTGGTATCTTTTTCCAGACTCGTAATCATTGATCTTATGTTGTGCCGCTTTCAGCTGCATCTGCAGCGTTCCGATCAGATCCTGCTTTTTCATGAGCTTTCTGTACCTTATCCAAAAATCGTTCGAAAACTTCAAGTTCCTGCTTCTGTGATTCTATGATCACGTTCTGCCTCTCCAGCATCTCGCGTAGATTTGCGTTTTCTTTTTCGAGGATGTCAATCTCTTTCTTATAGCCTTTGATCAGCGATTCCTGGAGACGGACAATCTTTTCACTACCCATAGTTCGTTACCTCCCAATGCAAAAAGTATAGCAAAAAGCACGTATTAACGCGAATTACAGCACTTTCAACGTTCGTCAAAATGCCATGTGTACAGTTGTCTGCAGAAGACGTTTTTCAGCTGCCAAACCGAACGAGCATCCACATTTTCGGCCCGGCAGGCATGAAGAAGACCAGTAAATGTGGATATCGTTCCGGCCTGAAAAACTGCAAAAGAAAATCCGGATAGGCTGTCCACAAACAACCTTCCGGATAAGAAAAAACGTTCAAAATGAAAATTTAAATTTCAGCGATATCACCAACGTCCAGTTGACGAGTGAACAGTAACAATTCCGTAGTATATCAGTCCGCCGAGCACTCCACCTACCGTGTTATAAAAGATATCTGATAGTTGGAATGTTCCTAGCCGTAGTAGAAGCTGCAGCATCTCAATGCTTATCGAAAAGATAAATGCTATCTTTCCGCTACACCACAGTATCTTCTTCCAGCCATTTCCTATCTTCTTTCCGAATGTCCACGCCACTACTGCTGAAAACGGCACCATCATGATCACATTCTCAATGCACTCGGTGGTCAGCTTCTGTTCGCCATTCACTGTCTCCCAGATGCCCCAGCCGCCCATAGCATCGGATAAAGGATTCATCCAAAGATTGCGGTTTAACAGGGTTCGGAACAGAATAAGTGAAGTCACAAAGGCCAAGAAGAACAGTTTCCGAAAAAACACACTCTCCTTGAACTTCTGATACCATGTCACTATGGCATTCTTCCAGCCTTTGCCAGCATGTATTGGCTCATACGCATACAAGTAGAAAAACATGGCTAGGAAGGAGAGCAGGAGTGAAAAACCAAACGGCTCATACAGAGCAGTCAGGATGTTTGTGAGGATCTTTCCGAGTAAATCAATCGTTTCTTTCATCGTTGTTTACAGATCACTGAACAAGTCAGCCTTATACACGCCGTTCTCCAGCATTTTCTTGAAACTGTCCTTTACTGCTGCAACGTCCTCATGGTAGGTCATGCCGTACCAGGTGTCGTTGGTCTTCAGAACCTTCACAGCCATCTTGCCCTGCTCCAGCAGCTCACCGATGAAGATAGGGATCAGATACTCTGCTTTCAGCGGATTGCCCGGAACTTCTTTCTCAAAGAACTCTTTGAAGCCTTTCTCCAGTACATCCAGAAACTCCGGAGTCAATCCCCACATGTTCATGGAAACCAGAGAATTTACATCCACAGCCACGCCGTCTGCTTCTGCTCCAGTTGCGGTCTTTACAATATTCTTGGTCTCCACAACCTCAGTCAGATTACTCTGCTCGTCCATCTTGCAGATGCCACGGGTCACACCGCCATTATCAGACAGCGTATTCTTCAGCACAAAGCCAGCCATACAGGACTTTCCGCCATTTACCAGATACTCATGGACAGCCTTAAAGCCTTCCTTGCCATAGTAATCATCAGCATTAATGACAATAAACGGAGTATCAATCACATTTTTAGCAGCAAGGACGGCCTGACCAGTCCCCCACGGCTTTGTCCGGCCTTCCGGCAGAACTCCCGGGATGTCGTTGATATCCTGGAAAGCGTAGTCCACAGTTACATCATGGGACGCGCAAATAGAGGCAATACGTTCACCGATGACCTCTTTGAACTCTTTCTCGATATCCTTGCGGATAATAAATACCACATGATTGAAGCCAGCCTCGATTGCATCATGAATCGAGTAATCCATGATAATATGATTAGAAGCATCCACCGGCTCCAACTGCTTAATTCCCGTTCCAAATCAGCTGCCGATACCAGCTGCCATAATAAGTAATGTTGTATTCATTTTAGTCATCCTTTCTTTCAATGCATTCTTCAATAAACTTTGTTACAATTTTCTCATATCCTCCCAGATCTTTTCTATAATTTTCTGCATGATCTGCCCCATGAACTATATATAACTGCTTTTCACCATTACAACTATCGTATAGTTTATAAGCCATAGATAAAGGTGCCTGCATATCTTCGTCACCGTGAATGATTAAAAGAGGAATATCGGTATGTGCTAAAGCCTTACACGCATCTGCGTCTGATAAATCAAAACTCCCCCAAATCTTTGTTCCTACATTAAGCATAGTAGGAAATAGATTTTTGGGTATATATTTTGATATTTGCTTGTTTTTATTCTGCTTTATCACGTCCAATATAGATGTAAAACCACAGTCATCAATAATTCCATATACTGAATCAGGCAACTCCAAATCACTGCTCATCATCACAATTGATGCTCCCATTGAAACTCCCATAAGAAAAATAGGATTTTTATCTCCAAAGCGATTTTGTGCCCATTCTACCCAATCAAGACAATCATATTTTTCTAGCACTCCTAATGTTGAGAATTCCCCTTCACTATCTCCCTGTGCGCGTAAGTCACATAGTAGAAGATTCCAATTGTGTTTTTGTGTAATTCTATATATTGGCACGCCATCCAAATAACTGTGCCCCCACAATCCATGAAAAAACACAATTAAAGGCGCACCTTTTTCTCTTTCATAATAATGACCTATCAGTTTTGTATTATCAAATGCTTGTATCATAACAGTTTCATTTGATTGATTTTTTATTTTATATGCATCTATGAGAATTCTATATTCATCATCGTCTGCAGTACCTAAATCTGACCATGGAGTAGTTCTTCTTTCGCAGATTCGCTGAAATACCAATCGGCTTCCAAATATAACTCCGACCATGCATATAACAAATCCAACAACAACTGTTATGAAGTATACTTTTTTCCTCTTCACTTTTGATTTCATTCCTTTTACATAACATTATTGCTTCATTTTTCGTGTTCAAATAGTTATTTTCGTAACTCAAGTTGGTATTTCTGGCAAATTTACAATTTATAAATACCTCCATCTATCACACAGCAATTTGAACTGTCCAAAATCTTTTTTACGTATGGATTTATCTAACAGTATATATTTATTCTGTTGTCGTGGCGGGTTTGCAAAGCTTGATAAATAACGTTTTCGCAGCACAACAAATCCAGATTGTACCGTTTCCTAATCCAAATCTTTTGTTCTTGAGTACCCTAAAACCATAGTATCCAGCATACTAATCTGAAGCCATTCATCTGACCTTAATATTTGTTTGTCTTTTATTCAATCCCATAAATATAGCATAATCCAATAGTGATCAATTGACTTGACATTTCCTCGACTTTTATAAGTTATGCCATTTATTAGTACCGGTGGTCTGGCACCCGGTATTCCATTATGGAATTGCTTAATTCAGGTTCAAGAAAGCGTCCGCACCCCCAAAGCTCAATTACAAATCGAACATTTTCTCGAACATCTAGCTAAATGGCATTGCCAATGTTATATGCATCTTAGCCACACTCTCATGTGTTGCCTGCTGCTCACCACGAAGAGATGTGCAAAGTTTCGAGCAGCACAGGGAACTTACGCTCCCAGTATATTATAAATTACTAAACAAGTCAGCCTTATACACGCCGTTCTCCAGCATTTTTTTGAAGCTGTCCTTTACGGCTGCGACATCCTCATGGTAGGTCATTCCGTACCAGGTATCGTTCGTTTTCAGAACCTTCACAGACATCTTGCCCTGCTCCAGTAATTCACCAATAAAAATTGGGATCAAATACTCGGCTTTCTGCGGATTACCCGGTACTTCTTTCTCAAAGAACTCCTTGAAGCCCTCCTCCAGCACATCCAAGAACCCTGGTGTCAATCCCCACATGTTCATGGAAACCAGAGAATTTAAATCCACAGCCACGCCGTCTGCTTCTGCTCCAGTTGCGGTCTTTACAATGTTCTTGGTTTCCACAACCTCAGTCAAATTGTTCTGATCATCCATCTTGCAGATACCACGAGTCACACCACCATTATCAGACAGCGTGTTCTTCAGCACAAAGCCAGCCATGCAAGACTTTCCGCCATTCACCAAATACTCATGGACGGCCTTAAAGCCTTCCTTGCCATAGTAATCATCAGCATTGATTACTATGAATGGAGTATCAATCACTTTCTTCGCTGCAAGCACGGCCTGACCGGTTCCCCAAGGTTTTGTACGACCTTCCGGCAGAACTCCCGGGATGTCGTTGATATCCTGGAAAGCATAGTCCACAGTTACACCATGAGAAGAGCAAATGGAGGCGATGCGATCACCAATGACCTCTTTGAACTCCTTCTCAATATCCTTACGGATGATAAATACTACATGATTGAACCCCGCCTCAATCGCATCATGGATCGAGTAATCCATGATGATATGACCAGCATCATCCACCGGCTCCAACTGTTTAATTCCTGTTCCAAAGCGGCTACCGATACCGGCTGCCATGATAAGTAATGTTGTTTTCATATTTTTTCTTCTTCTTTTCATTATTTTTTGTTGCATAGCCCAAACAGCTACACCTATAAAACCGCCAAGCGTATTTTGGAAAATATCCGATAACTGAAATGTTCCTACTCTAAAAAAAAGCTGACATATTTCAATTAAACATGAAAAGCCAAAGGAGGTCTTTACAATATTAAACAAGATTTCCTTGTCCAAATCATCTTGTTGACAAAATCCTAGCACTCCAAAATAAGCAAGTGGGACAAACAGAAAAACATTAAGCATCCCTTCCGTATTTAGGGTGCCATCTGAAGTGAAAATTCCCCATTCCCCAATTATATTTTCCCATGGACATTGCCATATATTGCGGCAAATCAAAGTTCTAGACAGCACCATAAACAGGATGGTAAAGAATGCAAATTTATATCGAGTGATCTTATCTGTTCTAAGCTTATGCCACTGATGAATAAGGCACTTCTTTAATCCTTCATATTCTACTTCGGGCAAGGCAATCATGCATATTACTGCGAAAATCAGCCCGAATCCTAAATATTGATATATACTATAAAAAACGTCATCAGCTACTGCTTGCATCTTTTCCTTTCCCTAATGTAATTGAATAGTATAGCAATTAAAGTCGCACTTCCTGCGCAAATAAAGAAGGATACGAAATTATGGTAATCTTCCTTATACAAAACAAGTGCACACAATGCCACAAAGTACATATGGACAAAATATATTGTTCCACTTAAGTTTCTCAGTTTCTTATAAAAATCTCCATGAAGTTCCATCTTTGGACATTTATATATAATCAGGCAGAATAGCATGAAAAAGATTGGAAGGTCAAGCATCTGGCTGAGGTACTGCCCCCCCCGATAAGGCTTATAGGAATTTTTATTAGATAAGCAAATATTGCAATCTTTCCCTTGTAAAGAATTTTTGTCAACTCACCTGACTTCTCAATGTCAGCAATATACATACCCAAAGAAACAAATACTAACGATTGAAAGAGTCCATTTCTTGTCGTCGCAAAGATTGAGAAATAAATATTAACTGGAAATGCTAATAATGCAGGTAGCTTGTCTTGATGACCACCTAAAGCGGTAAGAACTATACCAACAAGATATGCCACTGATCCAAAACCTACAATCTTTTCTATTGAAATCCTTTTTGATAAAATATCTATAAGAATCAAGGCGAAGATTAAACCATTGAGATACCATAGCGCCCATGAATAAAAATTATCTCCCACGAGGATATAATTCCGAATACAAAGAGCTGCATATTCTACTGTTTTATTTCCTTCAATAAACCATCCATAAACTGTCAATGGCAAATATACTATAGACCATATGATATAAATATTAAAAATTTTTTTTATGCGGTAGCCAAGTTTTGTATGCAAAGCTTTTTCCGGTTGTTTAACAATCAAGAAATATCCAGTACATGCATAAAAGAACGGTACTGCATAATTTGATATATTATAGTACACAACTTTATCTAAAAAAACACTAACAGCTTGTAGCGGCCTTGTATGTATCCCAATTACAAGATATGCGCACAAAAACTTTATCAGATCAATCAGTTTATAATCATTGTTGCGTTGCACTTCATCCATCATCCCACTTTCTTCATATTTAGGCCTTATGTGAGATTCTCCCTTTCACTTTATTCACAATCTCGAATATCAAGGTATTCTTCATAACTAAGTTTACTGCTGTGTATGCGATAACACCACATAAAATCTCTAATATAAGCCCAATAGTATTTGGCAATTTAAACTGCATAATGATGTAGACACTCAATGTCATCACTGCTGTGCTAATAAGCCCCTTCGTTAATGCTTTCATATTAATGGTAAATTTCACCTTTTTCTTCATATAGATGAATTGAACAGCATTTGTAACCAGTTCACTAAATACAGAAGCTATTACAGCACCATTTTGAAGAAGTGTAGGAATTAAAGCAGCATTCGTTATAATATTTATCACAGATGCAGATGCTGAAGCAGGCAAAATAATCTTTTCGCTCTTTGTACTATAAACAAGCTGGTAACAGAACAAATCTCCAAAGCCTTTGATCAGAATCAGAGGACACATCAAGCGTATTGTTAAAACAGCGGGTTCAAAGGCCTCGCCGTATAAGAACTCAACTGCTTGCGGAGCAACAAGCGCCATTCCTACTGATAGAGGTAATGTCATAATGCATAATACCTGGAAGCCTTTATCAAGCAATTTATAAAAGCCAGCTCTGTTATTATCATAATAATAACTCAACCTTGGCAGAAGAGCCGCTGTAACTGCATTCGCCATGGTCAAAACCATATTGACTGTTTTTTGTGCATATGTATAATATCCGACTGATTCATCCGTTGCCAATATATTCAGCATTGTAACATCAATTTTATTATAGATACTTGACAGGAAGATAATGCACGCAATCAAAAGGACCAGCTTTATGTGATTTTTTAATTCTACTCTCGAAAAGTCAAACGAAACAAATTTTCTAGCGTGTATAACATTAAAAATATAATTTCCACCCGTAGCCAAACTGGATATCAAAGCATATACTATATAATCTTGTTTTGTTTTTACGAACAAAAACAGTGTCAAAAGTGAAAGTCCTTTGATCAATAAACTTCTTCCTGTAATGTAGCCATATTCTTCAAGACCTTGATACATCCAGTCAATGTTCAGATAATTAAACGCTATAGCTAAGCCGCAAGCCGCATAAAGAAACCATTCTCCATTAAAGCCCCCATTAACAGCCACCAACCAGAAGTATCCAATAAGTGCCAATGTTGTTGAAATGATATTAAGAAGTAAAAGTTCTGTAAACAGTTTATTTCTTTTATCTTTTTTCTCTCTAATCTTTGCAAACTCACGAACACCATATGACGGCAGTCCTAATGCGGCAATAGTTATAAAATATGAAGCAATATTTTGCGCTGATGCCACTTTTCCAACGCCTGCGGGAAGAAGTATTCTTGACACATAAATAGATGTTGCAAATGGAAATAATATATTCGCTACAGTGTAAATAATATTGTAGATTGAATTTTTAGCTAACGATTTTTGCATTGTATTCTATGGCTATGTGCGCCATGTCTCCTTCCTATATTAACTTCTCATAATTGTGTATCAACCTTAGTATTCAAAAAAGTTAAAAGCGAAAATATTATGTGTTTAGATAAAAAATGGTATCAACTCAACATGTTATTATCTCTTTGCTTGATTTATATTCCGTGAACAAGCATTTCAAATCTGATAAATTGTTTCTTTTTTAATGCCTGCTCGATTTGTTCCATTTCCAAATTGTTTGTCCAACAATCATTAAAATATTTTTTCATTAATGCATTTGTTAAAACGAATATTGATTTTCGAATCATTCGTGGTTGCTTAAAGGTTCTTCTCGCGTTCATAATGCTCTGTTGCAGTAAAAACTCATATGCCCGCTGATCATACGGAAGATCAAAGAGCGGAAATTCTTCCAGACATTTCTCTGTTACCCAATAAGTATCAACTGACTTTTTATAATAGCCTGCCCTCGCTGTAATTCCATTTGGATTAAGGCGATAGCCATATATAACATCTGTAATTGTTTTATGCCAATAGGAAAGTGCTGTCAGTATAAAGGTGATTGGAGTATCTTCAAACCAGTATCCCTCTGGGAATTGAAAGTTCTGCAATACTTCTGCTTTATATATTTTCCCCCAAGGGTATCCTGAAAGCTGATCTGATGACACTATATTCTCTGTCCTATGCATATCATCAAACTCATACCAACTCCCCTGCACAATATCTGTATTGTCTCTATACGCAGCATCAATCATTATTTCAATTGTATTATCTGGCAAGATATCGTCAGAATCAAGGAACATTATATATTTTCCTTTAATTGTTTTCAGCCCAGCATTCCTTGCTCCTGAGAAACCACGGTTCTCCTGTGATATCACTTCAATTTCTATCTTCCCCCCACCGCGAACTATATTCTGAATAACTTCAGCCGTATTATCTGTAGATCCATCATTGATAACCGTTGCTAGAACGCTATATTTTGTTTTTTGACATAAAACTGATTTCAAGCATTCTCCAATATATTTTTCGGCATTATATGCTGGGATAATAATCTGCAAATCTTTTCTGGCCTCTATAACATTATTTGCAAAGCACGAACCTTGTGGGCATGCCTGAAAGTTTGTTAAGATTTCTCGTGCCACACTATCATTCAGATATGTTCTAATTGGAATTAACGATCCGCATTTCGCTATCATCTTTTTTATATTCATTTTCTCATCGACCTCATTTTTAAATATCCTAAATTTTTTCTTATTATAGTTACACTCTTTAGTATCGGGTTCTTAATATGTTTTGAATTGATAAACACATATCCCTTTCGACTCATGTTCCAATTCTGAGTATACCAATGGATTGTGTATGATTTATCATCTTCAACTTTTCCGTCATATCTCTTTTCAGGTTCATATGGAGAAAAAAAGTTTTGTGGGTATATATTACTTTCTTCAAATACTGACGGTTCATTTTCCATTAAATACTTAAAGATGATTGGATTATTAATGAAATCAACCTTCCAAATATCCTCTTCATAAAACTTAAGCAACCGTGCTATTAGTGCATTCCCTTTTTCTGCACCAATAATTCCTGTTCCAACAAAACTATTTGCTTCATATCCCATAAACACATGTTGATCCAGCAATGGATCAAACGGCTTTAATACTTCCACATCAGTATCAAGATATATACCACCTTGATTTTCCAAAATCCAAAGCCTTAAATAATCAGACACAAATGCCCATAATTTAAGTTCTACACATTTTTTCAGAAACCTATTTTCATTACATAAGCTTTCCAAATCGATGTTACTTTCATTCCACTCAATAATTCTATAATTTGGAAGATTTCGCTTCCATGTGTTAATACAAACTTCTGTTAGTTTACTTTTCGGCCTTCCACCAAGCCATATATAATGAATCGTTTTTGGAATCATATATGTTTCTCCCCATATCCTACTCTATTTCAAAACCCTCTTTAAGCATTACTTATGGAATTGCAAGTGCAAAGAAAAGCCAATAAGCGGCATCCACATATAAAGAGGCGTAAAAGCTGTCACCGATAGCAAAAGCTGCTAAACAACAGATCATTATCATTATTCATTTTACATTTGCATCTTCGCATTTCACACTTTTAAACAGCCCCAAGATGAACAAGTATACAAAAAAGCAAAATAAATAACCAGTCCGATATAACCATTTTGAAGCACTGTCATTGAAGAGCTTAACTGTCGGTAGTTCATATATCCATACATATCATAAAACGGACTTGAAAAGAAACTTGATGTATCACAAGCTCCAATCCCATAGCCGAACAAGTATAGCCATGCCTTATCCCCATATATAAATTTTCTACATATATTCCTAATATATTTTTGAATCACAACTGTTTTCCTCTTTCTTCTCGTCCGCTAACGCCTGCCAGGTTAATACCGCAAAAACCATATATGCAAAATTCGAGCGCAATGTAGAATTATATACAATGATTATCATAAACACTATTGGAAAGAATGTTCCAAGCAGGTTATAATAAGAGCTTCTCTTTTGGTACGCAACAATAGCCTTAATTTCCAGAATAACAAAGAAGGAAATATATACGATTGTTCCTAAATATCCCACCTCAACGAACAAATATCCCAATGACAACCAAGTGTAATGCATTATCCCATATACAGTATAGAATGCACTATTCAGCATCGGAATCGCATCAGAGTAGTCGCCATTTCCAAGTCCGATACCAAACCATACAGCATGTTGCCCTGCCCATTTCGTAATCACGGGTGTCAATTTCGAGAACACTGCTGTCCGACCTACATCAATTTGATTCGCGTAAACTTCCTGATCCGAGAGCATTGTCATAATATTATCAAATGATAAATAGTTCGCCCAAAAGGGAAAGACATAATAGAAGATTTGCATTCCAACATACAACGCTATAACAAAAAATAGTGCTAGGATCATACCTCTTCCCTTGCGCTTTGACATCACCAGATACCATACTACGAGAAGGCTAGCCAAAACAAACAAAAACTTCAGTTCCGATAAGGCAGCATTAACGAATATCAACAGGAGGTAGCACACGAATTTTTTCGTGCTAATTTTTTTATACTCAAATTGACATATTACAATACACAGGATAACGGATAAGTAGATCATCAAGCCTCCGTTACCACCAGCTGTTTTTCCAAACAACCCACTTAGGAAGTCTTGATTTAATCCTTCTACAACATACTGAAATGCAATTAAAATCATGTGAATCGGAAAAATCTTCATAAAGAAATTTTCCATCGTCTCAACATCTTCACCGTTCCACAAAGATCTTCCAAGCAAGAAGAATAAAAAGAATCTGCCATAATTTCTCAGACCCCAAAGCGCACTCGGCAGGCGAACAGTATTCAGCCCCCATCCAATAAGCGCAACAATTGCAAACGCCAGAATTGATATATATTCAATGTTATTTGTCGTTTTATTTAGCTTCACCTGCTTTCTGCAAAGCATTACAACAAGGAGCAGCACCAAGAGAACATCACACAGATAATTCACTTGTCGAAAACCAAGATAATCTGATATTATGCCTTGAAACAAGCATATTCCCAGTACTCCGTATAAAATATTCTTGTATTTAATAACAAATGAATGCATTTCAGATTATTTCAACTCCTTCATAATTTATACTTGAGGTAAAGCATTGCATAGCATACTAACGTTTGTTCCTTCAGCAATCCCATCCGAATAAAATTTCTACTTTTACTCTCAATTTTGGGATTAACTTTTCCAAGCACTGTCTTTAAATGAGTATCTTTTTCGATAGCTTTAATATGACTCAGTTTTTCTGTTGTACTCTCTTCTGATAAGACTATCATTTTTAAGGTTGCAATCACAAAAGCAAGATAAACACTCGAAAACCGCGTTTTCACTACTTCTGGAAAATCTAGGTTCTGACATAAGAGAATTGTCTGATCATAAAAATCTTTTATTTTCTCATATCTATCTTTTCGATACACTCTTGTTAATGACGTGTTATTTTGGCAATAAAAATAAAATGCTTCCGGAACAACAGATACACAAGTGACGTTTCCAAAGAGTCTTGTCAAAGAGTATACATCTTCTGAAATGATGTCTCTTTCCGATACAAACCTCCAATTTGTATCGTTTATTAATTTCATTGAGAATAATGCCGTACATGCACTCAGCATTAAGTTCATTTTCTTCTCTTTAGAATAATCTGGAGATATCAACTCTGGAAAAATAATATTTGTGACTTCACTTCCCGTATAGATCAACTTATCAATTTCAGGTTTAAACACTTGTGTAACTTTACCATCTGAGTCGACAATATTATATCCATAATAGACGATGTCCGCTTTTGACTCAATTCCACTTTTATATGCTTTTTCAATAGTATCAGATGCAATATAATCGTCACTGTCAACAAAGCAAATGTACTCGCCTGTCGCATTTTCAATTCCCGTATTACGTGCATATCCAAGGCCGCCATTCTTTTTGTGGATAACTTTTATTCTACTATCTTTCGCGGCCCACTTATCACAGATTTCTGGACATTTATCTGGAGATTCATCATCAACCAAGATGATTTCCAACTTTCTGTAGCTTTGGTTTACGACACTTTCCAAGCATCTACTAAGATACTTTTCAACATTATAAATCGGTAAAACAACTGATACAACGCCTTTTCTCATCAATACAATCCTCCAACTATGATTCACAAGAAACGACGTCTGCTCTTACAATAACTTTATTACAAACTTTCGCTTCTACAATTTCAAATTATCTTTCATTCATATTTTCCAAACCAGATGCAGGCAAGGTTTGTTTCCATGAATTGTATGGCTCTCTCTGCCGTTTTTATCCACATACACCTGCAAAGGGCAACAACATTTTTACATCTTTTTTATCACCCTCGCCGGACTCCCAACTGCCACGCAATAGTCCGGCACATCTTTCGTAACCACTGAATTGGCTCCAATCACGCAATGGTTACCGATCTTTACATTACCTACAATCACCGCATTAATTCCAATGTAAGAACCTCCTCCAATGGATACTTTCTGACCTCTTTGTACAATTCCTTGATCTATCACAGGAACATTTATATCACGATACTCATGGTCGCAATCAGTTATGTACACATTTGGCGAGAGGAGTACTTTCTCTCCAATATCCAGAGAATTGGCAATAGATATCCGGCATCGCTCACCAATTTCGGATCCCTTTCCAATTCTTACCGTACCCCCCCCGACCAGATTTGGGTATAGGGACGTACCGTTACGGAATCTTCCAAGGTAATATGACGTTTTCCTTTTAAGCTGCAATGCTTGCCAATATAGACATTCTGTCCAGCAGTTACACCAAAGATTTTTGCTCTCATCAATCCAAGGATTTCCTTGGCCTTTCCTTTAAGTCCCATCCTTACGATACCTTTCTAATAAATTTATTCGGATACAGAAAGAACTCCAACCACTTCGTTTTCTTCAGAATCCAAGCTGCAATAATCGGACCTGCAAAGCTAATTACAAGCCCCAGTACTACATGAATCACAGCATTTTCAATGCCAATCTTCATCAGAATCGATCTCAGCGGTGCTGCAAACAATGTGTGCAGCAAGAAAATCGGCATTGTGTATTTTGCTAGAAAGTCCATACCTCTACCAAACTTTTCCTCAAAACCTGCCACAATAAGGATTACAGCTACACAAGCCAATAATCCCATAGCAAAAGAAATTGCACTACCGCTAATTTCCGCCGTATATACCACAATGCTCAAAATCATAAATAGCAATCCGCATATCGTTCCTTGTACTTTTCTGCCTTTCAGCTGCACATCAAACACGCAAATACTCATACCGAGCACAAACCAGATTTCGTTTGAGAGAACTGTTGATACTGCGTAAACGCTGTACCCCCCCCCAGTCAAAATTAGGCCTTTCACAACTATTGCAACTACCAATCCAACTGCGGCTGCTTTCACACTGCTAAAAGTCGGCGTAACAAGAAAAATAAAGAACAATGCGTACAGATACCAGTACGGAGCAGTTGGATGAAGGAGCAGTGTATCGCCTAAACCACCAATCTGGTCATTGACACTGCTTGAGAACATCTTTTTCAGCACCCATGTAGCAGTCGTAAAAGTCGCATAGGGTACGCCGAGTGCTAACACCTTTTTCGCCACATTCTTGCACCAGCTACTAACACCGTTTACCTTGCTGTACTTCTGATACAAATATCCGCTACAAATAAAGAACAGCGGCACATGAAAGTAGTAAATCGTCGTTTCAAACCACTCATACAAATCATTTTCAGGCAGAATACTTGCCTTTGTCATACTTTGGAAGAAATGGCCCAGAACAACCAATATACAGGCAATGACTTTTACATCATCGACCCATTTTTCTCTTGTTCTTACCGCTGTCTTTTCACCCATTACTTTGTCTCCATCTGCTGTGCGATATCAGCATCCACGATTTCCTCGCCGGTCTTATGCTTCAGCTGCTCCTTAGAAGCTTCACTCAGACCGTTGTTGATCACGCAGTTCATATCGCAGGTGCTGCACTTATCCAAATCCTCTTTAGTAACTTTGCCATCACGATAGTCACGGCAAATCTTCAGTTCATACATGCTGTACGGATGCTTGGTGAAGAGAGCCTTGAACTTGTGAACCAGAACCCAGGTAGCGGGCTTCCAGATGTACTTGTGCATTGCCGGAGAAACAGAACCGATCATCCAGCAGTCACGATCGCAGCAACGAACTTTTGCACGAACTTTCTCAGCCTCCGGGCTGTTCCACAGCTCATCCCAAGTCTGATTGTTCAAGTTGCCCATGACCTCTTTATCCTTGGTGCCGTTGCAAGGCATAACATCTCCATACGGGTCGATGAAGAAGGTATCAAAACTCATGTCGCAAGGCAGCAGACGCTTCTGACCGTAGATGTAGTTGATCAGACCATGGTTAAAATATGCACGGAACCACTTTTTCGGGCTGTTGCTGCGGAGCAGTTCGTTGACCAGATTTTCAAAGTTCTTCGCAACCATCGGACGATCGTGGATGATGTTCTTTGCCTCAACAAAGTAGAAGCTGTTGTGCAGAGAAGCCGTTGCGAACTCCATGCCCATTTCGTTGGAGATTTTGTACAGAGGGACCAGATCAGGAGCATTTTTGTCCTGAACAGTCATGCCGAAGCCGACATCCTTCATGCCCATCTCACACAGCTTCTTCAGTGTACCATACCCACGCTGGTAGCCGTTCTGCAGGCCACGAATCTCATTGTTGGTCTGCTCCAGACCCTCGATAGAGATACGAATACCGATCTGAGGGAACTCCTTACACAGGTCAACGATACGATCTGTGAAGAAACCGTTCGTGGAAATAACGATACGGTCAGACTTCTTGTACAGTTCACGCACGATATCTTTCAGGTCGGTGCGGATAAACGGCTCGCCGCCAGTGATGTTGGTGAAGTACATCTTCGGCAGCTTCTTGATGGTCTCGATGCTAATTTCCTCTTCCGGCTTGGAAGGTGCTTTATAACGGTTGCACATAGAGCAACGAGCATTGCAGCGGTAAGTAACGATGACAGTACCATTTAACTTCTTTTCTTCAGACATGATTAACTCTCCTATTATTTATTATTTTTTAAGATTGTCTCGATTTTATTTAAGAACCACTTGGCACATACTGAGAACACAACCGAACCGCAGATAACTGCAACCGCTGTGAAGATATATGCCAGCAGACCGTTTCCAAACAGATGAATGATGTGTAGCTTTTCAAGCACACGATAAATTACCATGTGGCACAGGTAAATCTCGAAGCTGATACCACCGAGGAACTTGGCAACTGGATTGACCAGTACCCCCGTTCTACAACCGATGGTATAGATCAGTGCTGCCACGCAGAAGAACAACATCGTGAGCGTATTGCCGTCTACTGCAAAATAAGCAACTGTGACAATCAGCAGAATCGCTCCAGCGATAACCTTGTGCTTCGATGCGAACTCAGCCAACTCTTTCCGATAGAGGAAGATCAGGCCACCGGCGATGAAATAGACTGCACAGTACAGAATATTTGTCCTTGCGCTGAAATTTACTGCTGCTCTATCTGCAATGTGGCTTTCATCAAAGAAATATGTGCTACACATAAAGTTGTAGATTACAGCACAAATAAAGACCAACCATGCACGCTTTTTGTTCTCCAGCAGGAAGCAGAAAAACGGAAACAGCAGGTAAAACACAAAAATCACTGCCAGCGTCCAACTCACACCTATAACCGATATATTCATATTCGGTAAGAGTCCTTGACATAGTGTCAGGTTTGCAAAAACTTCATACAGCGCACTTTTACTAGGTGACATTACGAAGTCCAGCACACAGAGCAATGCGAAATATGGCCAGATCTTGCTGTACCGTTTTTTGTAAAAATCCGTCACACCGATTTTCTGATCCTTGAATTTCTGGTAGTAGCCGCAGCACATACCAAAACCGCTAACCATCATAAAAAGGAAAACGAGGTTTGTGAAAGATGGTATCAGCCGCTCAAACACAAAGCCTCCTATCCCATATTCTCCATTTGCGAGGACGTGCATCAGTGCAATCCCCAATATGGCATAGGCCTTCAAGCCATCTATTCCTTCATATCTCTCTTTCATCCCACAAGCATCCCCCACAGTGTCTTTGCATATTTTTCCTCTGAACACTCACTTTCAAGGAAGCTCTTAAACTTTGCCGCACTAACATCGGCTTCTTCTCTATGCTGTAAGTAGTACTGAATTTTATTTTTCCAGTCTTCTATATCCTTACCACACAAAGCACCTCTGCCATCGGCAAAATACTCCTGTGTAGTTACCGTATCCGACGTAATTGCCATCTTCCCATTGGCTGCTGCCTGGTAAAAAGCAATCAATCCAGCCGGTGCCTCCGTATCCAACGGCGTAACTACCAGCTGTGACTGACACATGAACTCAAGGAATTCCTGTTCAGGAATATCCGACTTCACCACCATATTTTTGCCGAAGTTCTCTTTGTACTCTTCAAATTTATCCTTCGGCATAACGCAGTTGAATGTAACTTCCGGCATCGCCTGTGCAATTCTAATCAGGAACTCCCAGTCGCGACCGTTCCGGCCGCCACAGAACACGGTATTCGGAATAACTTTTCCTTCATATTCAATGCTGTAACCACCATGATAGGTGTCATGCAGCAGCGTGTACCTCTTATGGATCCCGAGCATTTCGTTCAAATGCTCACCGTACTTCTTAGAAGTCACCGTCGCCTGAACCTTTTTTGATTTCAGCATCGGCTTGTATAAAAACTTTGCCAGCTTGTTTTTCGCAGTTGCTTTATCTTTGAGCAGAATATTTAGCGCAATAATCTTTCTATTTTTAAACTGTACTTTACACAGCCACCAGCACAAAACTGCCATGAAGTCGTACCAGCAGATGATAGTGTCACCCTCCGTCGACTGCTTGATCACATCCTTACAAGCTGCCAGCATTTCTTTGGTGGAATTACATTTCTGTGGAGGATAAATCTGCCGAATCTTGGCTGTTTCATAGCCGTTCAAAAATGTCATATTCTGTTTATCTGCCGGGTTATCAAACAGCATATAAACCATCGGCCTGTCCTCCTCTCTTACTGATACACCTTCATAATTTTCTCGTAATACTCATCAATGGTATCGAAGCTAATGTCCTTACAGTTCGCACTGTACTCCGCACACCGCTTCTTATCGCCCCAGAGCTTCTCGACCTTCTTCTTCAGGTCTTCGCCGTTACCGCTCTCAAACAGCTCGCCGGTCTTGCCAACCTGAATCAGTTCCGGGATACCACCGATGTTTGCACCCAGCACCGGCGTGCCGTACATCTGGGATTCCATCACAGAGAACGGGCAGTTCTCATACCACTCAGACGGATAGATGGAGAACCGTGCCTCACGGATGAGCTTTTCCAGTGCTTCGCCTTTCTGGAAGCCGACGTTTTTGATGTTCTTAATACCATTTACCGTCTCTTCCAACGGACCAGTGCCGGCGAAGATGAACTGGACATCCGGCAGGTCCTTACAGACCTTGATGAGTGTGCCGATGCCCTTTTCTTCAGAGAAGCGACCAAAGTAAAGGACGTAGTCTTTTTTCTCCGTCTCTTTCCACTCCACCTTGTCGATGAAGTTGTGCATTGCCACGGTCTTCGTTGCAAACAGAGGATTGCTGTCCATCTTGGTCTTCATGAACTCCGAGCAGCAGATCATGGTGTCAATGTACTTATAGGTATCCTTCCACTTCCAGAACTCCGCTTCCATCATGCCGATGGCTGACTTCGCCGTGGAACCGTGGATGCACTTGCCTTTCATGCAGTTCACGAAATGACCGCCGAGGCACTTCTCACAGTTCTGGTGCGTGTTCGGATTGTTCAGCATGTGGTTCGGGCAGACCAGCTGGTAGTCATGTGCCGTGAAGATGATCTTACAATCTCTTCCGGTCTCCTTGCGCCACTTCACGATTTCCAGAATGATGGAAGGTGTCAGCTGGTAGTTAAAATTATTCAGGTGACAGACATCCGGCTTGAAGTCGTCCAGAACTTTTCTCAGCTGCACCCGTGCTTCCTTGCTGTAGATGGTCTTGATCGGGTAGGTCAGCTTGCTCAGTTTGCTGCCGCCGTGGAAGTCCATACCAGATGTATAAGCATTGACCCGGTTGCCCACGCAGCGGCCTTCATGCTCCATACCGAAGTACTGAACCTCATGTCCGTGCTGCTCTAGCGCCTCACCCAGCTTAAATATGTAGGTTTCTGATCCACCGTTTGGATATAGAAATTTATTTATTATCAATACTCTCATCTATTATTTTCTCCTGTACAGTTTCATCGTTT
>OLRA01002093.1_pt1 | contig 21145 bp, 15 predicted proteins | sample 1673011 | NCBI WGS metagenome assembly OLRA01 (sample SAMEA3136746, study PRJEB25190) | human gut metagenome | reverse complement strand
CCCCGCGGAGACGTAATAGCCGTAGTCGGGGTCCATCTCATGCCGGTTGGCGCCCTTGATCAGCACCGGCCGGCCGTTGACGAGCAGCTGCCCGCCCTCGATCTTCACGTCGCGGAATCCGATCCGGAGCGGAATGACCTCGATCACTTCGCCCGCCGGCGCGCGGAGCGTCGCCGTCAGTCCGTACAGCACGGGCGTCTCGGCGCTCCACAGGGCGACTTTCCCGGCGTCGAGCGTGCAGCGCTTCTCGTCCTTCGTGACGCGCAGCTGCTGCGACGCGACGCTGCGCCCTTGGGCGTCGGTGAGCGCCAGTTCGACGCTGCATCCCCGCGCCTGCCTGGGGAAGAAGGCTTTGACGGCTACCGTTCCCGCGGTGTAGTTGGCCGAAGGCGCGGCGTCGACCTGAATGTCCGTAATTTGCCGTTTGTCGCGCGCGTAGAGGTAGCAGTCGCGGCCCACGCCCGAAAGGCGGAAGAAGTCCTGATCTTCGAGGTATGTGCCGTCGCACCAGCGGAAGACCTGGAACGCGATGAGATTCCGGCCGGGTTTCACGTAGGGCGTCAGGTCGAACTCGGCCTCCAGCTTGCTGTCCTCGCTGTAACCCACATAGCGGCCGTTGACCCAGAGGTAGATGTTCGACGTCACCGAGCCGAAATGCGCGACGATCTGCCTGCCGGCCCATGCCGCGGGGATGTCGACCGTACGGCGGTAGGAACCCACGTGGTTCTGCTCGATGGGAACGTGCGGCGGATCGTTTTTGAACCAGCCCCGCCAGGCGTAACCGACGTTGAGGTAGACCGGATCGCCGTATCCGTTCAGCTCCCAGAGTCCCGGCACGGGCATGTCGTTCCAGCCTTTGTCGTTGTAGCCGACGCGGAAAAAGTCCGTCGGTCGCTGGTCGGCGTCGCGCACCCAGTTGAATTTCCAGTTTCCGTTCAGCGTGACGAACCGCTCCGAGAGGGTCTTGTCGCCCGTCTGTGCGGCTTCCGGCGATTCGTACGCGAACCAGGAGCCATGCATCGGCATCCGGTTCACGGCATTCACGCCGGCGTCCTGCCATTCGTTGCTCTGCGCGCCGGCCGTCAGCGCCGTCGCCGCGGCCAGCCAGCATAAGAGGATTTTCTTCATCGGTTATCTCTGTTTTTAAGGTTTAGGCATAGTCTGCCGAAGCGGTTTCCGCTGTGCCGGATGTCCGGCGCGGTCCGATCGGTTAAATTTCGGAAAAATGTCGGGAAACTCCAAATATGGCGGCTGAAAAAGACGACAGCCGTATTGTTCCGGTGCATTTTTGCCGGGTGACGGTTATTTTCCGATGCACCATAATATTCTCATTGATTATCAATGCCTTATGTCTTAAAAGGTAGACTACTCAAAAATTTACTTGTTTTTTTGCGAAAAATCGAAGATTTAACGTTTTTTTCATCTGCTCTCTCCGAACAGAGGGAAAAAAGGCAAAAACAGCCCTTTCAGGCCCCGACTGACCCCGTCTGCAAAGATAGGGCATGTCGGGGTTTATTTCGCCAAAATGGGCTGTAAAATAGAGGACGGAGTCACGGATATTTTCGGGTTCCGAGTAAGGTATTTTGTGCTTGATCGGAGTGGCCGCTGGGGACCGACCTTTGCCTCGGATCGTTTATAAGTTTTTGCAGCCAAAAGAAAAAGGCTGTAGCCATTTTGCCATGGCGCAGCCATCTCTTTTCTTCCCTTATTTTGACTTTACTTTAATGAACGTATATATGAATACGGGGATAAAGTAAAGTCGCGACAACCTGTCGGATCGAACTAATTAGAAGAAAACCATATTTGGCAAAATCTCCTCATCTTTACAATTCAAATAGTGTTAAGAAAATGAAAGCCATTCAGAAATGGGGGGAGCGAAATAGGACGTATTTTGAACAATCTTAAGCAATAATTTTGGAAGTGAGATCAGTTAATCTCTACCGAAAATTTTCTTCCCACCCAAAATGGCAACAGCAACCCCAGCTATTCCGACGAGAACTTTGCCGACGGTCTTCCAGAATTTCTTCGATTTTTCTTTCCACTCTTTTCTTTCTGCTTCTTGCTTTGCTTGATATGCCGGATACTCTTTCTTGCATTTGACTAACCAACTCGAAATCTCTTTTATCGCAACATAGCATGTCAATCGGTCATTATAAGCATCGCGCTCTTCATTACCGTTGAGATGAGCATAGGCATTGCCAATGATTCGAAGATTGTTCAACTCAAGAATAATTTTGTCATCATAGAACGGTTCGGGAATCACATTTCTGAGGCCATCAATATCTTGCTTGTTACTATAACCACCAGCCGAATAACCATATAGGTCATATATGTCATTGATAACTGATTCAAGAGCTTTGCGAAACTGACTGCAGCATACTCCGCAATCCGAATCGTAATATCTCATCGCGTCCATAACGCAACGGTATGTATTTGTGAAACCATTTTCCCTTAGGATGTTGAATTCTGTGGAATAGTACTTCATTTGCAATGGTTATTATTTTATGACCTATAATTCGATGAAGTCATAAAGATTTAAACTCTTAGATGTCATATGTTTATCTAATAAGTCAATAGCATCGCTCTTTTTATCCCAACATTTATTTGAGATTTGGATAGCAGATGCTAATGTCATCTCTATGAAGTTTTCATAATGCTTGTGGCAATACTGACATTATCGCGATATGGTATCCAAAGATTTATGGCAGCATCAAGTATTTTATAAATCTGGTAAGAACACTAATTGCGTCATCAATGTTTTGATTAACAGCATTCGAGAATCCTAATACATCAAAATATGCTACAAGCTTATTATTATTTGTTGCCATAATCTCGTTTTTTGTTGGCATCACAAAGATACGAAAAGCGGAGAAACAGATTAACATATTTTGTCCCCAAAATTGGCTACTAATGCAAAACGTTGGAAGGGGCATTTGCCGATGTGTCTGTTTTATACTATTGATTTATACGTAATCAAATCGGTTAATCTTTTGCAATCCTTTGCAGGGCTACGAATATCTAACCAATAGATGTGTCATTGTATTCTTGTTGATTACCAACATATTACATCTTAAAGATGGACTACTCAAAAAATTACTTGTTTCGCAAAAAATCGAAGATTTAACGATTTTTTTCATCTCCTCTCTCCGAACAGAGGGGAAAAAGGCAAAAACAGCCCTTTGGAGCCCCGACTGACCTCGTCTGCAAAGATAGGGTTGTCGGGGTTTATTTCGCCAAAAAGAGCTGTAAAATCGAGAATGAGTTCACGGATATTTTTAGGATTGTTGGCCGTCATCTTGGGTGGGCCGGAGGGGTGTTTTGTCTGGCCTTTGCCTTCGGGTTGCTTAATAAGCGCCGCAGCCAAAAGAGAAAAACATCTGAAGCCATTTTCATGGCGCAGCCATCTCTTTTCTTCCCTCATTTTGACTTTACTTTAATGAACGTATATATGAATACGGGGATAAAGTAAAGTTGCAGCAACCCCTCGGATCGACCAATCAGAAGAAAACCATATTTGGTCGGATCTCCTCAATCATCTTTTGCGGCACTTCGCACTCCCGGGCGATCTCCGGCCATCCGGATGCCGCCTGGCAGACTTCGTCGATAATCCGTGCGGCATTCTTGATGTTGTTCTTGGCCGCGCATTCGAGCAGGTCGTCTTTGGTGATGCCGCTGAATTTGCCGTTTATCGACATCTGGTGGGCCGAGGTCCACTGGCCGTCGGGATTGTAGGCGTAACCCATGTCGTAGGCCGGAGAAAGGCGCCATTTCCCGCCTCTGTCCATCAGGAAAGAGATGTTCTTTGTGTGGTCGTCCTGGTTGCGCACCACGACATTGAACACCATTCTGCGGAACATCTCCTGTGCTTCCTTGTAGGTAAGCCGTAGACCGCGCATCACAGCGAACGCCTGTTCGTAGGAGTAGGCCCTGAGGAGCCGGTAATCGAAGTGCGCTATGCCGCAGAGCGTCTGCATATGCACTTTTGCACCGTTTATCCGGTCGAACCTCTTTGTCAAGAAATGGGCTCTCCCGTTCTCTTCGATCAGCGAGCATTCCACCATGTCGATGCCGCATTCCTTCACAAGACGTGAGAAGGAGTATTCCAGACGCCCGAAGTTCTCCGTCTCCCTGAATCCGGCCGTGGCGGATACCCCGTCCAGTTTGATGATGTAGTAGTCGAACCCGTCGGAAGCCTCGACCTGTCCCGAACGGATCTCTCCGGTGGCTTTGTTGTAGGCAATGATTGCCTTGGCCCGTTGCCCGCCGGCTGAGGTGCCGAGACGCAGAATCTCCGCAATGGCCGCCTTCTTGTCGGAACTGATGTTCACGTTGAAGTTTGATTTGTCGGCAAGGGCTTCTCTGGCTACATCCACCAGAGAATCGACCTCTATCCGGATATCCGTATCGACTGCATCGATGGCCGGCTCGAATTCAAGGGCACCCATACAGCGTTTGCCCAGAAAACAAAGCGTCTCGATCGCATTGCCGCTGGTCCGGCCCGTCAGGGCCAGCCACTTCTCAAAAAGGGCACGACCGTATGTATCCGGCAGGGAGTCCGCCAGCATCCCGGGCAGGCCTTTGAAGGTCGTTTTGTCAAGTTCCCCGAAACTGTACACGCGCCCCTCCCTTACGGGCATCATCAGCGGCGAAGGCTCTATGCCCTGTCGCACAAAGTCCGGATCATACTCGAACTGTGCGATTTCATATCTTCGATCCCAGCGCACCGAACCTATGGGCTGGCCGTATAGATTGACCCGAGCTACATCTACCATTCCGATTCCTCCTTATTCTCTTTTGTGTAACCTTTGGATGCCCGCTTGCGCTTGGATTTGTTTGCCTTGTTGGCCAACTTGTAGTATTCATTTGGGCTCAACTGCTCCTCCTCGACGAGCGGGACGAAGATGTCGAGCTTGCCAAGGGTGCGCAGGACGCGGATCAGCGACTCGAAGTTCTTTACCTCCCCGTCTTCCATGCGCTTTATGGTGGAGATGGAAACACCGCTCTTGTCTGCCAGTTCGGCCTGCGACATGTTCTGCTTCAGGCGTACTGTTTTTATTTTGGCTGCAATCCTGTTGCAAAACTCGGTGTCTGTCAGTATGTATATATTGTCCAACATATCAAATCTGATACTTGTTGCAACAAATATAAGAATAAAAGTTCATAAATGAAACTTTATATGAGATAATTTAAGCGCAGCCATCTTCTTCCCTTATATTGACTTTACTTTAATGACGTATATAGGAATATAGGGATAAAGTAAAGTTGCTGATTTCATGGAAAAGTGTATAAATGAAGTCTGATTCGTTGGAAAAAGTGTGCGATGATAGGTGTTATTCGCTTGAAAAAATGTAAAGTTCTAAATCGTCACCGACGTTAACACCAAAGGTTGCACTATGAGTTGCGCAATAAATGGTCAATAGTGCAACTGCATATGTGTTTGCACTTGCACTTTTGCACTATGGGCTCCGTAGTTTGCTTTATATTGGTTTTTCTCTAAAGAAATTTGTTGGTTCTCAAGAAAATCCGTAATTTTGCGCCGTCAATTGAAAAAAACATAAAGCTTACAATGCTGCAAAGGAGAATAAACAACTGGACAACCATATCGAATCGAGGTATAAAATGCCTTGAGAGAATGTCGTATGTCCAAACTTCGGGCATTGGAGCATTCTATACTTTGGGAGACATTTTCCGACGAACGTTTGATAGAACATCGGGGATACGATGATGCTGGTATCCCCCTGAAACGATAAATGAAAACCGTCGGAGAGTTCTTACCAAACTTTTCGACGGTTTTTTGTTTGATGCCTGTTGGTGACGTTCGCACGATGCGCTCTTCTCCGTTAATTCCGTCCACGGGCTGAATTGTAACGTATTATTAACCGCGCAGTGATGCGCATGAATGAAAAGATTATGAATTATAAATTTGACGGAAGCAGGGTGTTCTTTACATCCGACACCCACTTCAACCACACCAATATCATCAGGTTCTGCAACCGGCCCTTCAAGGATGTGTCGCACATGAATGAAACGATTATTTCCAACTGGAACCGCGTGGTCGGTCCGGAGGATATCGTGTTCCACCTGGGTGATTTCTGTCTGGGCGGTTCTGCCGAATGGGTAAACATACTGAACAGACTGAACGGGAAAATATACCTTATTTCCGGCAACCACGACATCAAGAACCTGAGGCAGAATTACACGAAATACTTCGAGCAGATAGCGATGCAGATGTATATCGAGGTGGATAAACAGAAAATTTATCTGAATCACTGTCCGTTCCTTTGCTATGGTGGCTCATACGATGACACCTGGCAACTTTTCGGACACGTACATACCCGCAGGAACAATACCGGAAAGGATGCTTCTCGGCTGAATATGCTTCTTCCGACACAATATGATGTCGGAGTGGACAACAACGATTTCACTCCAGTTTCATTTGCGCAGGTGAAGGCAATCATAGGGAAACAGATTGAACAATCAAGGAAAGGAGAACAGTAAGATTAAGATGAAGATACAATACATGAGTGATTTGTACATGAAGTTCCAGGGAAACAGCAGATACTTGAAAAATAATGAATTGCCTGCAACCAGATGGAATATATTTTTGAGGATGAACACCTGATGAACGGATTTGATCCGGCCAGATTTATTGAAATTTAATGGACATATAGAAATGAACGAAAGAAAGATCATAGACAGAAGGCTCCTTGCTGATTTAGCGAAGGAGGTCGGGCTTAACACCTCGCATTTGGCGGCGTTGGGAGAAAGCCGTCAATGGGAGATTGGCATTGGTAACGATATGCTTGAACGGCTGGTTGAGATCCAACATCAGTTTGAGCAACTGGTCGCAATGGGAGACGATGAGTACCGGGGATTCTATATCGAAGTGCCACGGCCTGCGCCGGAAGAGTGGGGGGATGCCGAGGAATTGGTCGCTTCGGGGGAATATGACAGTCGGGAGGCATTCTTAGCCGATTGGCTTGCATTCAACCCGATGGAGACCAGGTGGTTCCATGTCGCTTCGAACCGATACGGAGACTCCCGGTCAATCCGTGTTACGGACCGGAAGCATACCCATTTTATCATTACGAATCATTCCAAGTGTACGGATGCAGAACCAGATGATACGTGGTGCAGGGAGAATCTAACCCGCCTCTTCGACTATCTGCAACGGATGATTGATGTCGTTGTCGCGAATCCCAACGGGTTCAACGATTACGTGGCGCAAAACCTGCCGTACCAGCAGCGTATAGGACGGATCTCACAAAAGGAAGTCAACCGCATAGTACCGAATTGCAAAATTGAGGTGGAGGATAAGGAGACGGCCATCAAGGCTTTGGAAGATTCGGTCCACGGGCGTTCCGTGCCTCCTTTGGAGACCATGACCATCCGGCGGTATTGCTCCTATTACCGTATTGCCAACGAGGCGTATGAGGCTTACTACCGGAAACGGGGCGCCAGCGGACGTGTTTATGAAGATCAGCAGGATGTTCCGGAAGAGCTGCGGGATGTCGCCTACTACAAGCGAATGAAGTTCGTGGATGTGGAGGCCCTGTACGACATTGACAGTCCGGCGGATTTCATACGGTTTGCAACGGATCACTACGGTGAACTGGGACTTTCGCGTCTGAATATCTTTGCCGCGAACAAGCGTCAGAAGGGCTGGATGATTGTTGTCTCCAACAGTTATTCGGCTAATGTCGGGCTGGCTATCGAGGTGGTTACCGCCTTGTATAAGGCCGGAGCGCCGCTACTGATATACGACGCAGAAAAGCTCCTGCGAATTCTGCGGGAAGAAGATTATGTGCGGCTGGTTCCCAGCTCCTTTCACAACTATATGGGCTATCAGGAGGAGGGCATCGTCTACGAACTGCCTTGGGACTACGAATGTTCGGATGATGACAATTCGCCCCTGACTCGGGGGCAGTACCATGCGATTGTCTCGCTTACAGAATGGCAACCGGAGGAGCAGGTGAGGTCCATCGCTTAACATGTAAAGTTTCTGCGGTAATAATCAATTTGGTTCTATCTCTGTAAATGTGCATGGAGATAGAACCATACTTTTTATATTTTTTTGTGCTACTAAATCGTATATGAATATGCAAATATTTATAACTTTGTTTATAATAGGCGAATTTCAATTATTTTGAGCAGAATGGCACTCAAATTTATAGATTTGTTTGCTGGATTGGGGGGATTCCACCTCGCGCTTGAGCAACTTGGTTGCAAGTGCGTATTTGCTAGCGAAATCAACCCTGATCTTAAGCAATTATATGAAAAAAATCACGGCATACCATGTGCTGGAGATATTACGGAGGTAGATATAAAAAAGGATATTCCTGCGCATGATATCTTATGTGCAGGTTTCCCTTGTCAACCATTCTCCAAGGCAGGAATGCAAGGAGGTTTTGATGACGAGCAGGGTCGAGGTAATCTCTTTTATAAGATTATGGATATTCTTCGAGAACACAAGCCTGAATATGTGTTCCTAGAGAATGTGCCTAATCTCAAGTCTCATGATGAGGGTAATACATATAAGGTAATTGCTGAACAACTAAGTACACTCTATGATATTGCTGATGACATAATTTCTCCCCACCATTTTGGAATTCCTCAGCATAGAACGAGAATTTATATAGTTGGACGTCTCAAGTCTCTTGGCGGATTACAGAATTTTCACTTCCCTTCCCATGAGGAGAAACCGGACTGTAACATTAACTCTATTTTGATTCCAGAAGATGAAGATTATATGTCAATTCGCCCAGCAACTAGGCGTCATATAGAGGTGTGGCAGCACTTCCTTGATATTCTTTCCGAGAATCATGTCTCTATCCCGACTTTTCCAATATGGGCAATGGAGTTTGGTGCGACATATGATTATAAGGGGCGAGCACCATATTTCCAGACGCGTAAACAACTGGAAGGTAAACGAGGAAACTTTGGACAACCAGTACAGGGAAATAGTAAAGATGATTATTTACTTTGCCTTCCTATTTACGCGCAGGATAATCCATGTAAGCGACTTAGTGACCAAGACCATAAATTTTCATTTCCTGATTGGAAAATTCAATACATTACTCAGAATAGAAAATTTTATCAGGAGCATCAAGATATTCTCCAAGATTGGATTCGTGAAATTCAGCAGCCTGGTTTTGAGAATAGCCATCAAAAATTAGAATGGAATTGTGGCCCTGAGGAACACCCAGATATGAGTACGAAGATTATTCAGTTCCGGGCATCTGGAATAAGAGTTAAATTGCCCACATATTCTCCTGCTCTTGTGCTGAACACAACCCAGATACCTATAATCCCCTGGATTACTACTCCTAAGGGAGAGCATGGGAGATATATGACTCGTCGAGAGGCGGCTAAACTTCAATGTATGGAAGATCTTCATGAAATACCGGATACGATTGCCAAAGCTTTTCGGGCATTCGGTAATGCCGTTAATGTGGAGGTTGTCAGAAGAATTGCAGAGAACTTAATACCGGAGGACAGACGATGAAGCAAATTAACGCAGTATCTATCGCCCTCAAGCCGAATGTTTATACGACATTCAGAAACTTGAATAATACTGTTTCCAATACTCTTGGAGAGTATGTTGACAATGCAGTTCAGAGTTATCTCAATAATCGAGATTTACTTTTATCCATCGAGCCAGGATATAGATTGAGAATAACTATAACTGTTAATTGGGAGCAGAAGTCGATCGTAATTGAAGACAATGCTGCAGGTATTGATACAGACAATTACGAACGAGCTTTTGAACCGGCCCATGTGCCTATTGATGATACGGGGCTCAATGAGTTCGGTATGGGCATGAAAACTGCATCTGTATGGCTTGCTAATAAATGGAGGGTTTATACCAAAGCCCTGGGTGAACCAGTACAGAGATATACTGAATTTGATTTACATAAGGTAACAACGGAGGGGCGGGAGGAACTTATAGTAACAGAGACTCCAATGCCTATTGAAGTTCACTTTACTCGTATCGAACTTACCGAGTTATCCAATCATGCACCGACAAATAATCAGATGGATAAAATCCGCCGTCATTTGTCCAGCATATATAGAAAGTTCTTACGTAGTGGAGAAGTCGAAATAAAGGTCAATAACGTAAAACTTGAAGCCCCGTGTTTTGATATTCTGAATGCCCCATATTATAAAACTCCAAAAGGTAACAATATACTTTGGAAAAAGGAAATTAACTTCGAAGCAGGAGAATATAAAGCTCGCGGATTCATTGCTATTCTTGATAAGATTCAAAATAGTGCAAATGGCCTTGTCCTAATGCGTAGAGGTCGAGTAATTGTTGGTGGTGGTGATGAACGTTATTTTCCTCAGGTCCTATTTGGGTCACCGGGTAATTTCCGTTATAAAAGACTTTTCGGAGAACTTGAATTGGAAGGTTTTGAGGTTACCTTTAATAAAAATGGGTTTCGTGATGAAGAAGACCTTTATGCTTTCATGGAAGCACTCCGGGAGGAACTTAGAAGTGACGGATTCAATCTTCTTGGTCAGGCCGATAATTATCGTCAACGCGATCGTGAGCAGTATAGTGATATTGCAAAAAATGTCACGAAGGCACTTAATAAAGAAACCAAACCTAAACAATTAACTCGGCTTGTACAGGAGACTGAGAATAAAATAAACGATCAGGAGCATATTCAGCAGTCAGAGCAACTTATTCAGCAGGCAGAACGTCTTGGCGGTAATTCTGAATCTTTTACTCTCGGGAAGGATCTTTACACGCTTAATATAGAACTTGTATCCGAAAACGATAGCGATTCTATTTATTCCGTAACAATGGGGGATACGGATTCTAACGACAAAACATTGTTTGATGCCATGGAATCCAAATTGGTTACTTGTAAGATCAATATAGCGCATCCTTTTTTTACTCGATACGATCAGTTCAAGAAAGGTAATGACTATATGCCAATTATATCTGTCTTCAAGGCTCTTACCCTTGCGGAATTGATGGCTCCAAATTATGGAGTACAATCAGCCTCCAAACTTAGGCTACTGTTTAATCAAAATCTTATGCAATAGAGAATATGGAAATACAGTTACTTAATCCTCAAGATACGAATGGGTTTTCTCCAATTATTGGGAGCCGTACATTTGAACTCCTTGGTCGTTTTGCTGAGAAACTTGACGAAGATGAATTGAATACTACAAGAGATGAAACTGTTGAGATTTTGTCTTATTGTATTGATCCTAAGCAAAGTGTTCCTCAGTCCATTACTAATCTTGTGGTAGGATATGTGCAGAGTGGTAAGACCATGTCCTTCACCTTGTTATCCGCTCTTGCTCATGATAATGGATTCAGAGTCATAATTTATTTTGCAGGGACAAAGAACAATCTTCTTGAGCAGACGACGAAGCGCCTTCGCAAAGATCTTATCAATGGTAACGAAAATGCGGCATATTATAAGTTACATGAGAACCCTACTCTTGATGATGTGCAGAGAATCAGCAACGAGTTCAAGATTACCACAAAACCTACAATACTCATAACAGTTCTGAAGAAAGACATTCACATTGACCATCTCTCAGAAATTTTTCAGACTGCTGCGATTAAGAGCGTCTTGAAAAATCAAGGAGTAATGATTATTGATGATGAAGCTGATCAGGCTAGTCTTAATGGATATGCTTTCAAAAATAGCAAATCAGATGACTGGGGTGAAGATGAATTTACCGCAACTTATAAAAGTATCCTTGCATTAAAGGCCACATTACCCAATCATTCGTATATCCAATATACAGCAACACCTCAAGGCCCATTGCTTATTAGCATTCTTGATCTTCTTTCTCCGAAGCATCACAAAGTCCTTACGCCAGGTAAAAAATATACTGGTGGTAAGATTTTCTTTCAAGATGAACCCGGTCTTATCCTAACAATTCCTGACAATGAAGTTTATCATAGCAAGAGAAATGATTTACCAGGCTGTCCCCAATCTTTGAAAGACGCCCTCATACTCCATATAATGGGGGTGGCTATTATAGTTAAAATTAAAAAGCGGGAGCCATTTCTTTCAATGATGGTTCATGCTGATAAGGAGCAGGATGCTAGCGAAAAATTTCACGGCTGGATTAAGAATATTATAGGGGTTTGGACGGATATGCTTAATGCTGGTTCTCAAGATTTGGCATACATGGATTTTATTAGAGAATTTAATTCTATGTATCCAGAGGCTATACGCGAATATGAGAGCCACGGTGAAGACTATCCGACATTTGAGGAGATAATGTCACAAGTCCCAGATATCATATATGAGACTAACCTTATGCTGGTTATCAGCCGCAACAAAAAGAAAGGGCAGACCTATGATATAGATTGGGATGGCAGTATTTCCCACATTCTTGTTGGTGCAGATATGCTCAACAGGGGGTTTACTGTTGAGAGATTGGCTGTTACATATATGCCTCGTCACAGTGTCGGCAAATCTACTGCAGACACTATTCAGCAGCGTTGCCGTTTTTTTGGATATAAACGCAACTATCTCTATTCTTGTCGAGTATATCTTCCAGAAGATACGGCTCTCGAATATCGTGAATATGTTGATCATGAGGAAGAAATGCGTAAATGGCTCAATGAAAATACAGATCTCCGTAAAGTTGAAAAACTTTTGTTGATATCGCCAAGCCTCAATGCGACACGTAAAAACATTCTTTCGAAAGATACTGTTTACTGCAAGTTGAATGGTTGGAGAAAAATGAATGCCTTCCAGAATATAGAAGCAAATACTAAATTTGTGGAAGATTATCTGGGCTCGGTTTCGTTCAAACCATATCAACCATATGGAACAGACGACCGGGATCATCGCTATGCAAAACTTTCAATTGATCAGGCAATAGACTTTTTGACCAATTTCAACTTCCAATGTGCTCCTGATGCAGCGAGAAAACAGGCAACTTTAAGATATATCCAATACCTTGCCTCGCAAGAGAATAATCCCATGCAGTATGTGTATCTCATTCACATGGCATATAAAAATTTCGCAGGGCGAGAACGTGCATTTAATCCAGAGCGAAAGATAGTAAATAATGTTCATGCTGGTCATGACCCCAAAGGCTCTCATATTTATCCAGGTGATTCGGAAATTAAATTTGAGGATGCCATTTGTATACAATTGCACAAAGTAAGATTGAAGTGTGCAGATTATAAGTGGAATGGCAGAACTGCCTATACTCTTGCTATTTACTACCCGAAAGATTTCGCCGTCAGTTATGTTGAACCCAAAAATCCAGAAAAGAAGCCATGAATGAGGTATATCAACTGTTCAAGGACCTCTCGAACAAGCCACTGGAGGATGGATGCTATGCGGCTGATTCTGTACCTTTTGCCCGCCAGCATAAAATAGGAGTTTCTTCTGAGGGCTATCCGACTTTTTTTATTAAGGCATCAGGAAAGGATAAGGCTCTTGATATTACATTGGAGTTTATAAAGGTTTTATTTAACCGAACCTGTCGCCTCATTGAGAATGATGAAGTGCGGGAAATGGATGGATATGCTATAGTTTCTATGTTGATTATCAGAAATATTTTATTGATGTAGTTTGCATACTCTTGCATGAATTGCCTGACAATGTCACTATAAAGATTCTTAAGGCGGAGTTGATGAAAATTGCAGATTTGTTTAGTAACCTTAGCAAGCCGTCAAAGAAAACTTTGCAGGGTTTATGGGCAGAGCTTTTCATTATCGAACAAGCTAAGAGTCCAGAGTATCTTCTCCAGGCGTGGCACACATCACCAAATGATAAGTTTGACTTTAATGATGGCAGAGATAAAATTGAAGTTAAGAGTACTAGAACAGTAAGACGGGTCCATAAATTTTCTTTAGAACAACTTCACCCCAATCTCAACTCTAATCTCCTCGTAGCTTCTGTGTTTGTCATCGAGACTGGCCAGGGTAAGACTATTTTTGATTTGAAGGATTCTATCTGCAAGAAAGTTTCAGACCTTGGGCTTCAGTATCGACTTAATGAAGTAATTGTTCAGACTCTTGGTTTTGATTTTGATAAGGTGAACGATATAAGTTTCGATTATCAACAAGCGCTTGACACCCTAGCGTTTTATGATTTTCGGGATATACCGTCGATAGCAATTGAGAATATACCAGAGTCTATTTCTAACATACATTTTGATTGTGACCTATCGGCAGTTCAAACTATATATGATAAACATCTTGATATAAGCGGAAGTTCACTCTTTAAAAGTATACAACTATGAGCAAGATTAACCCAGATACATTGAAGGACTTGTTTCTTGCCGCAATGACTGATGTCCCAGATTTTGAATATATCAGCGGTGAACAACCATTTGTGATTAGATATAAAGGTCAACGTTATCATATCTATATGATTAAACTTACGTCGGCCTATTTTAAGTCGCGTCCTGATACTACTCGTGCACAACTTAATCGACGAGCATGTTTTGATGAGATAAAAAAGTCTTCTGATCCATTTATATTTCTCGGATATGATGGAGAAAATGATGTTCTTGTATGTTGGAATAATAGGACAGCTAAGGCTCGATTGAATGAAAAGAGTACAGTGTCTTTTTATTCTCGTAAGATTTATCAGGACCAGATAATCGTTGGAGAGCCAAGGCATTTTAAATTAAGAAATGGGGATCAGCCATATTTTTTTAAGAGAAAAGATCTCCCAATCTTCATGGATAAGGTTGATAATCTATTTCCTGACACAGTCGATATTTCTAACCCAGACGAACAAAAAGAAACAAAAGTATATTCTAATCTAAAGAATAATGTAGAGAGTTATCTATACGATGCAGATCTCGTGAGACAGTTAAAGCCTATGCTGCTGGGGCCTGCAAAACGGACCCTAGAAGCAGTTCAAACTATGATGAGATATCTTCAGGATAGATATGGAGTTCATATTTCTATGCGTGAGAGTATGGGGCTATTAAAGAATTTACGTTTTGACGCTATGGATAATTATGATTCTCAAACTGAGCCAGGTCATAAGATAACAGATGCAACAAAATGTGGGTCAGAGGGGATGTAAAATAATTAACATTTAGACATGCAATTCTCTGATATATGGAATGTTTGTGCCTTATCGGTGTGGTGAAATTAGAACTATAAAAATGCTCATATTTTATAAATTTCTCAGATTTATAAAGACATATTAAAGGCCATTCAAGGGAATAAAATAGAGTAGTGGTATTTATAGTTAAGTATTCACATTTTAACAAATGGATGTGGAAACCCTGCTCTGGAAATATAATGAGAGAATTGAGTTAATAAATCGTCAGAATAAGGTCTTCTATAATGTCCTATGCGCTGAATTGGCAAAATAATAACTTGATTGTTCTCTGAATATTCGTATTTAATGCCATTGAAGTATTTTGAGAATATCGCTTTCATACCAAATAGCCATTGGCAATCATAGCAGAGGTTATTGACGTTTTCCTTGATTTGCATCCAATCTTTAAATTCAGCTTTGATATTTTGATAACGTTTGCTTAGATTGCGATGAAGTCCTTGGGGTAAATCAACCTCGGTAAAATCAATAATAGCGTTACCCTCTTTATTGAAAGATACATTATCTAATAATGAAAGACTCATAGTCTGAAAAGCATTGAGTTGTGCAGTGTACTCAATATTCTCTATCTCAAAGGAGAGGGAATAATTTAATTGATCCTTTGATGCGAGAATGTGTTGAATTTCTTTTTTGTATGAATTAATAACTTGTGCATTTATTGCTTTTGTTTCTTTAGGAAACATGTTTTTGACATCTTTACAAATCTGGTCTAGTTTTGAACTAGTGCTAGTAACTTTATCTGTAGGCACCAGTCGAACTAAAAAACCAGTGTCATATTTATTGCTTCTATCTCCGTTTTTTCGAATTGAAATATTGCATGGCTGACATAAAAGTATCCAAAGATTGTCCTCTATCTTAAAAATATCTCCGTTTTGTATTGGGGCGTAGAGAGTATTAATAATACTGCCATCCAAAAATCTTTCGTCTTTGATAAAGTCGGTCGCTTGTTTGTTAACTTTTGGATGAGATGAATCGACATTATATTGATTCTGAATATTTAAAATTATGTCAGATTCTTTGTTAATTCGCGATAATGTTTCTTCGGTTATAGATTCTTTGATTTTTTTATCTAAAATAATCTGAAATAACCTTAATGTTGTATCAATCTCCTGACACCCCTCTGTATACGAACTGTCTACAATAATTTGTTTGTATGTAGGTGGTTGTATATCAAGATATCGATTAATGGTCTCGTTAAAAGCTTTTTGAAGAATTGCGTTTGTATGTTCTTTTATTAGTTCGATATGTTTAACCCATAGGATATTTTTGAGTCCAGATATAAATGCGCTATAATCCTCTGTGTCAATTGTAAGTCGCTCTTTTGATAAGGGATAGATGTAGTGTTTTGGTTTTTGCTTTTTATAATCGACTCTTTGTTGGAATTCATTGTCAATCCTGAACTTATTTGAGATAATACCACAATAAGCACAATCGGTATCTAGATCGAGTGCTTCTTCCGCATATTGTAATCCGGTTCGCTCTTTTGAGAGGGCATAATCAAACAATAACAAAATAGATTGACCTGCGTTTATTTTTGCTTTGACATATGTCTTATATTCTTTATCCCAAACAGATGGCGAACAACATATGCATTGCCCATCCATTACAGCTTGAATTGAAACTGCAGGTTGTTCATCCTCTTCTTTTTCAGGGGTATATCTTTTTAGCATTTGCTTTTTTCTGTCCAATGTCATTTCTGACCACCATCTTCGCACCTCATCCTCAAGATTGGCAGTGCCAGCGTATATAATTTTATCAGGTAGGTCCTCCGTTTGACCGTTTGAGTGACGTTCTTCTATCGCTGTTAAGAATTCCTCAAAATGTTCATCGATTTCTTTATCATCCTGGAAAATATCATCGATGTAATATACCTCAGTAATATTTGTTGCTTTTAAAAGCTTGGAAATTGCCGTTTTAGCCTGGTCAAGAGTTACCATATCAATACATTAGACAGATTAATTGCAAAAATGTAACGTTTGTTGTATTCATTTCTTTGGTGTTCCAGCATAATTGAACATCCTACAGCATCTAAAAGTTGGCTAATAATGAATAAACCTAAACCTCGACCTTTCCCTCGAGGCTTGGTCGTGACAAAAGGTTCAAATAGAGAATCTTCAACGGAGCTCGCAACTCCATATCCATTATCAAAAATATATATCCAAGGCTTCTCAATTACAATTGAGATTATGGGAATATATGATGGCTCCTGGTCCTTCCTATCTTTAATCCAATATAGCGAATTATTAATGATATTGTCAATGATTTGAATTAAACGCCCTTTATTCATTTTTATGGCAAAATCAGCTTTTGATACTATATCGTGTTTTATATCATATGCTTCAAATGAATTTTGGAAATAAGGCATTTCTTCCAATTCAAAGAACCTTGCTAGTGCAATTTCTTCTTTTTGCTCTTTCGTATATCGTAACGTAGGATCTATGTGCTTTAGTTGTATTTTTAAGCCATTTATTGCCGTATTGATGTACCCGGAAAGAAGCCTTGCGTCTTTTTCATTAAATAGCGAATGTGTTATTTTAGATTTAAACTGACGATTCTTCTCTGATAATCTATCTATGATTTGCCCCAATTCATGAGATATACTTTCTGAGGTTAAGCCTATAGCTGCCAGTTCCGAAAAGTCTTGAAGTTGTTGTTCAAGAACACTTATTTTCGGTTTTATTATATCAAGGGCGTCACCTAGTTGCTGAGATTTTTGCAATATACCCTCAATGGAATTCAATAAAGTAGTCGCTTTAGCGAGCAAAGTTTGAACATCGTTGAGTAATGCAGAGACTTCTTTGTCTTCTTCTTTTGCAAATAGAGTTCCTCCCTTTTTAGTCTCATATAACTTTAGTGTTTTATCGTGAATACATGTTAATTCTTTTTTGATAGGTTCAATAGTTTCATATATCTCACAACTTGTTTTTCCCGTATCATTCATCAAGGAATAAGCGTCAGATACGGTTTTTATTTTGCTTCTCGTTTGTTTGTTTTCCTTGATATATTCATTGTAAGTTCGACGAATCCGTTCAACAAAATTGTTACACTCATCAATAATTAGTTTTGCTAGAACGAAAAAATTATCGGAGTATTCGTTCTTGATAAAACCGGTTCTGTCTGTTTTATCTTTTAGATTGATATTAATTCCTTCGCTAATTGCAAAAAAGCCAACCGTATTATCAGATCTTAAGCCATAAAATGATGACCCAGAGGTTGTCCCTGTTCGCAACCCAAGCCAATCATTATCACCTAATCCGTATGGGAAAACCGAAAATCCATCTCGATAAATTTTTATTCCTGTCTGACTTTTTATAAAAGCTTTATACTCAGAGAAGCTGTTAAATATACTCTCATATCCTTCTTTATTGTCATTTAAAGAAAAGTCGTATATATTACCATGAAATGCTCCAGGGTTACATTTTTCGCCGTTAAGAATCTTTAATCCGGGAATGTCAGATAGAAGGGATATTCTTTTCTTAAATGCAAGAATCCCATTGTCGGTTGTCGGTATAAAGCACGTAGAGTCTTTTTTCTTGTCAAGAAAATACCTGGCGAATTTTTTACCATTATCAGCCTCAATATAAACTCGATAATTATCTTTAGATTCAGTGTTATTTCCTATTAGCTTAGGGGCTTTGATAGATCCAGATATTTCCAGAAATTTCCCATCGAAAGAGAAAGAGTAAGTCGCCAAGGAGACATTGATTAAATCTGTGAATTCCTGCACAATATTAATCGATTCTCCATTTACTGTCATGTACACAAGAAATGGGCGATTTTCTATAAATGGAGAAATTAATTGAGATAGCTGTCCTTTCAAAGTAGCCAGTTCGTCTCCTTCCCATGTCGCAGGACAATGCAAATTAGTCAATATCAATTTAGTCCCCTTCCCTTGCGATGTCGCAACTCGTTCAAAGAATACAGGGACTTTTGATAGTTGATCTGCTTTATCGAATTCTCTCCAATCAAAAGCAACATGCAATTTTTCATTCGATCCATCGGTGCAAGTGAAGATCTCGCAGCAATCGGCAAGTCTTTGGGTACTCAGTCGTCCAAGTCCTTTATCGCCTAAAGGTGTACGCCCTGCCGGAGTTTTTTCTTTGATATTATTCTCATTTGCTCTTTTCTTCGAATATGAAATAGTTAGCCAAGATTTTAGAATAGTGGCTTCATCCATGCCGAATCCACCATCTTCGATAACAATATACCCTCTATTATTGGGATATCTCAGATCCTCGTCACTATAAGATTCTTTGGTGTTGATATTAATCCTCACATATGGAGAATCTGCATCATATGCATTCTTTACCAACTCCATTAATGCCGTAATATCATCAGGAACTAGCTCCCCGCCTAATTGACGTACAATATGCGGATTTATATTGAACCTTGCATTATTGGTGGAGTTCGAGGTATCTTGTTTATGTGTTATTTTTATATTTTCCCCCATATTCTTAACGTCTTTGGAAAATTAATATTCGCTCTTTTTCCATCGTTTTTGATGAACGATTCCTTTTTGATTGCTTCTTATTTAATATATCTCGTTCAACATTGAAAATTAGCTCTATTCCTCTATTCTTCATTAGGTCAATTAATATTTTATCGTTAGGAATCTCTCTCTTATTCACATTGCGATTCCCGATCGTCCATACATAGAAAGCTTTCTCTTTCATTGATCTGACGATAATATCCAATGACTTTTCAAAATCTTGGATGAAACTAATTGTCTTATTATAAAGAGGACGCTCTTTGATTGGAATTCCTTCATAAAATTCTTTTAGCGATGGACTAGTATTCAAAATATCAGATAATTTTATTGCAATTTCTTTTGAGTCTATTCGTCCTCCTAGGCTTTGGCGATCAATTTCCTGTGTTGATCTAAGATAATCGTAATCAATTAAAGAATCTAGATCTAAGTGATCAATCCATTGTAATTGCAAATAGGAATGTTGACCATAGGTCACAGTTGTATGATTGTCACCATATGGTGGAGATGAGATTAAAAGGTCAAATTTTAAGTCAGAATTGATTTTCTCCGCTGTATTACCCCAACAAATACTATGGGGCTTTATATATATATCATTTTTAATTAGTTGACGCTCATCTAATTTGTCTCGAAATAGATTGATATCTAATATGGCTCGTTTACATAGGGTCTCAAAATCCCCAATGACGTCAACAAAGCGTTTGGAGATATCTTCGTCAGCGCGTTGGTGAAGTTTAAACGTTGATGTCCTATCATTACTATCGATACGGATGACTTCTGACATTATTACCCAGAATAGTTTCCGGATATCTTTATTTTTGATATTTTGAATGTTCCTGCGAATCTTGGAAAGATCAATTTGAACTTGTTTGGTAAACCATTTGTCAATTCCAGGGAAATTGATATTAACAGAATTTGATATATCTTTTTTAATACATAACATAAGCTCATTCAAGCTATCTGTTATTAACTCGGTATTAAACGATGATATCTTAGCTTGTGCTATCAATACGGCCAAGGGATTGATATCTTGTCCAAAAACTCCCAATCCATATTCCATGCATGACATTAATGAAGTCGCAGATCCCATATAAGGGTCAATAGCCAATGCATTATGAGGGAGGTCGTCTAAAATAGCTTCTATGATTAGACTTTGAGTGATAGGAACCATCATCGCAGGATAAAGGAAGAGGCGATGCAGGTTATCGGCTCTTTTTGCGGTCGCTCCATTTAGATCACCGTGTTCTTGTACCCACTTAAGGCGGCTCATCAAATCAGGCTGTTGGTATGTTGTGTGATCGTTCATGTCGCGCGTCTTATCGTTCGTTTATCAAACAAATATACAAACTATTTATTTTTTAGAGAAGTTAATAATGGTATAACTAAACGAAAATAGGCTTAATATGGGTTGTTGGTTATGATTTTCTAGGAGGATAACCATTTTTATCGGCATGACTGGCGGACTATTGGCGGTCGCACGAGGCGGCCGCTTTTTGTATGCCTGTTTCATGACTTTATCGTCTTAAACCTGTTCTAGGTTTCTTGCCCAATAGGAGGGTAGCAGCACGTGCGCAGCGGCGGGCCCATT
>OLRA01002091.1_pt1 | contig 21172 bp, 19 predicted proteins | sample 1673011 | NCBI WGS metagenome assembly OLRA01 (sample SAMEA3136746, study PRJEB25190) | human gut metagenome | reverse complement strand
TCATTATTTACTAAACTACCATCTATCCATATATATACTGTTAACTGTTTTACTTCATTATTTATTTCTATATTATTATATATAGGTAAATTACCAGTACCATTACTTATAGTATAAGTATCTTTTAAGTTAACTTTAATTACTGAAGATAGTCTTCAGTATAAGTACCTGCTAAACTAAAATTAGCAGGATTATTATCACTACCTATATCTTGTCCTTTAACATAATTAATATCAAAACATTCACTAGTACCAGATATATTAACTACTCCAGACCAAGATAACCAAGCATAAGTAATATTTACTGATACTATTATTATTAATAACCTCCTAATAACTACCAGTAATTTGTACTGTATCAGCACTTATTTTAGCAGTAAATCTATTATCATTAAGTGCTGTATTAATTAAATTAGCATCTAACCATATATAAATATCAAATGTTGTATTTGTACTCTTAAGTTCATATTTATCTACTATTGTAATAGGAGTATCTTTAACTGCTGTACTAAAATTACCATTATTACTATATACAGTAGTACCATTATAAGTACCAATAACTTCCCATTTCAAAGCAGCAATATTAAGTCCTGTAATACTAGTAGGTGTAATATAAATATTAAATGCTGAAGGTACACTACCACTATTTATTTTAGCAGTCGCCACTGAATGAAGTCCTCCAGATTTATCTTCTGATGGCATTAACTGAATACCAGTAATATTTTCTGTTATAGTATAATCAACATCTACCTTACCAGAATCATTATTTACATTTTCTTCATTAGTTCTAGCAACAATATAAGCGTAACTAGCAGCCCCTACTACTATACAAAGTAATAAAACAAATACTATATATAATCCAATCTTTTTCTTCTTATCCATAAAATCACTGCTTTCTCATAATAGTATTTACTTTTAATAATGCTGAAAACTTCTTATCCATAAGTTCATTCTGACTAGTATCAGCCTTATTAGCAATCCATACTCTAAAATAACATTGATAATTAGTATTAATATTAAATGTATTATTAGTAGTACTCATATCACCAATAGAAATATTAGTACCAGTAGTAATTGAAGTACCATCACCACTACCAAGAGTACTTTGACTATTATTACTATCCATACAAACAAGACTATACTTAAAATCACTTACTTTTAAAGCATCATCTATTTTAACATTAATTAATGAAATATTAACATAAGCATCATACCCCTCTAAAGTTGTAGCATCAGGCATTATTGAAAAAGTATTAGCCTTAGCATATTCCATAACTTGTTCATCATCTAAAGGAACACCTGTCTTAACATTAACATAATTATTATCAGTAAATACTACTGAAATACCATTATTAATAGTACCAGTAGTAACACTTATATCAGTAGCAGTAGCAGTATAATAAGCATATGAACTACCCATCATACAAATAAATATAGCACTAGCGGCAATTGTCAAAACAAAAATCATTTTACTAAATTTCATTTTCTATCACCTCTATCTATTAACCTACTATTATATTACCATATTTTAATTTTATTATCAATAATTTTAATAAAATTATCTTTACTTTATTTTAATATCAAGTAATATCATAGTAGATATATTTGGCTTATATATAATAGATATGTAGATATATTCTTTTGAGACCTAAGACTCAAAAGAACACTCTAAGACCTTAGGCTTAGAGTGCTAATAATAAATAAATTAAATATCTAAATTATGATATACATTCTGAACATCATCCAAATCATTCAAAGCATCAATCAAATTAATAACCTTCTCAGTACTCTCTTCATCAAGTTCCATATAATTATTCGGTACAAAAGTAACTTCACTAACAATAAACTTATCATAGCCCATATTAGTTAAAGCATCTTTAACCTCTATAAAACTATTAGAATCAGTATAAATAACATAACTATCATCTTCAGTAATAAAATCAAGTATATCTAAAGAAAGAATATCTTCCATAAGTTTATCTTCATCATATACTTTTTCAAGTACTAAAACACCTTTTCTTTCAAACAAATAACTAACAGAACCATCAGTACCTAAATTACCCCCTCTTTTAGTTAAAGTACTTCTTACAAATCCAGCAGTTCTATTCTTATTATCAGTAAGACAATCAATCATAATAGCCACACCAGAAGGACCATATCCCTCATATCTAACAGATTCATAATTCTCACCATTACCAGCATTCTTAGCTTTATTAATCGCAGACTCAATATTAGCCTTAGGCATATTCTCACCCTTAGCTTTTTCTATAACCATTCTTAGTCCAGGATTATTTTCAGGATTAGGATCACCACTCTTTGCAGCTACATAAAGTTCTTTAGCAAGTTTCTGAAAAACCTTACTTCTTTCACTATCAATTGCCCCTTTTTTTCTCTTAATCGTAGACCATTTACTATGTCCTGACATAAATATTCCTCCTCATAATTTTCTTTTTATATAATACTATTATTTTCTCTCACAGTCAAGATATATTTAAATATATTAACCAATATAACCAAGTATTACCGGTCCTAATATAATAAGTAATATAAGTGGTATAAAGAAAAATACTGATATAACACTTATCTTAATAGGTACTTTACTAATTTTAGCTTTAACCTCTAATATTCTTCTTTGTCTCAAATAATCAATCTGACTATGCATAGTATCAATAATACTACTACCATACATATTAGACTGAGTAAGAGATAAAATAATATTATTAATACTATCCGAAGGTATAAACTTCTGAATATCATTTAAACTCTCATTCAAGCTCTTACCAAATCTAGTTTGTCTTATAGCCTCTTTAAACTCCAAAGACAACTCTCCATCAACACTATTAATAGTAACAGATATAGCCTCATTCAAGTTTCTCCCAGTCTGAAGAGACAAAGTCAAAACCTCAAAGAAATATATAGCTTCACTATTAAGTTTCTCCGTTCTCTTCTTAATTTTTCTATTCAAAAATATCTTCTCAAATAAAATATAATAAATTATCATTACAAATGGTACATAAATATAACCATAGTCAAAAGAAACAAATACAACTATTCCCAAAACTATCATCGTAATTAATCTAATATTCAAAAAAGTCAAAGTACTAACTCTTGAAGATACTCCAAGTAAATTAATCTTTTCATCAATTTTATTAAGTACTTTCTTACTATATAAACTTCTTAAAGAATTATCATTCTTCTTTTTCATTTTCTTCTTCATATTACTCATCCACCTTTAGTGTTCTTAATAAAGTTATCAAATATATAATAAACATAATCACAATAATAGCAATAATAATATATCCAAGAGTAGAACTAAATAAAGGATTAAAGTATGTTGGATTAAGTAAGTAAACAACCCCTATAAATAGTACTGGTACAATACTAAGTATAATAACTACAATCTTAGGAGCAGAACTAATATTCTTCATTTCTTCCTTTAACTTCTTCTTATCAAATAAAGTTCTCTCAATAGAAGAAAATACCTCTACTATATTACCACCAGTCTTATTAAGAACAGTAAGAGATGAAGAAACATAAACAGCCTCCTGTAGTTTAACCCTTCTAGCAAATCTTTCAAAAACAGTATCAACAGATAATCCATATTTCATATCCAAATACATCTTTTTAAACTCATCTCCAAGAGGATAAGGAAGCTCCGCGCTAGCAGTCTGTAATGCCTGAAGTGTACTCTTACCTGCCTTAAAACAATTATTCATAATAATTATTGCCCTAAGTAAATCATTCTCTATATTTCTAGTCTTTCTCTTATAATTCAAAAATAACAATATATCAAGCAAATAATATCCAATAAAATAATTAATAATATATCCAAATAAAGAGAAATAATTAGTAGTAAATATTTGTGATATAGTAGTTAAAATAATAAATACTATCGATATAATAAACTTATTAGTAATAAAATCAACAGTCTGTATTCTATCTCTATCTTTATATTTAATATATCTTTCATACTTCTTACTTCTCTTAGTAAAATAATTACTCTTCTTAACAATTTTCCTAAATCTACCAACAAAAGATATATATCCACTAACAAATTTATCACTAAAAGATAATTCTTCTCTCTTAATAGGCTCCAAAGAATAATACTTAATTCTCGCCGCCTTCTTATCTCCTAGTACATTTCTAAATAAAATAATGATAATTATCAAAAGTATAACAAGTAAAATACCCTGCAAAATAAACATTGTTTCCATAATTATCATCCCTTTCTTCTTTAGTTAAAAATATCTTTAATATCTATACCTTTTCTTGTAATTTTATCATAAACTCTAGGTTTTCTCTTATAAACACCAAACTCTCCCATTACACTTCCATCATTAGCCACCCCAACTTGCTTAAATGAAAATATCTCTTTAAGAACAATCTCTCCATCTTTCATACCATCTATCTCACTAATAGAAGTAATCTTTCTTTTACCATCAGATAATCTATCTATTTGAACAATCAAATCAATAGCATTAGCAATATATCCTCTAACCGCAGATACTGGTATTTCCATCTCATTCATTAAAATCATTGTCTCAAGTCTATTAATTGTATCAACAGAATTATTAGCATGTAATGTAGTAAGAGAGCCCTCATGACCAGTATTCATAGCCTGCATCATATCAAAAGCCTCTTTGCCTCTTACTTCACCTACTATAATACGATCCGGTCTCATTCTAAGAGAGTTTCTAACCAAATCTCTAATAGTAACCTCTCCTTCACCCTCATAATTAATAAGTCTTGTCTCTAACGAAATAACATGTTTCTGATGAAGTTTAAGTTCTGCCGCATCCTCAATAGTAATAATTCTCTCATCTTCTCCTAGAAAACCAGATAATATATTAAGAAGTGTCGTTTTACCAGTACCAGTACCACCAGATATAATAATATTAAGTTTAGCTTGAACAGCAGCCTCAAGAAATCTTGCCATATTAACAGTAAGAGAACCACCTCTTAATAAATCATCAATAGATTCTAATTTCTTATTAAACTTTCTTATCGTAAGAACAGGTCCTTTCAAACTAAGTGGTGGAATAACTGCATTAAGTCTTGAACCATCTCTAAGTCTAGCATCAACCATCGGATTAGCAGCATCAATAGTTCTACCAAGAGGTTGTACTATCCTCTGAATAGTTCTAATAATATGCTTATCATTAATAAACGATACTGTTTCATCCTTAGCTATCTTACCATCTATTTCTACATATATCTCATTAGGAGCATTTACCATTATCTCAGTAATAGCATTATCTTGTAACAAAGGAGTAATAGGACCATATCCCATTATTTCATTCTGAATTAAATTAAATATATGTCCTCTCTCTAAAGTACCCAAATCATATCCACTTAAAGTATTATCAATCTCATTATTAATATAATCCTCAAGTAAACCATCATCAGGAATATTCTCTTCAATTAAGTTCTGAACTATCTTCGTTCTAAGACTATCAAGTAGTCCCTTATCACCAAATATATCATAATCTTTTAAACCATTTTTAGGAGTTTCTTTAGGCTTAACATCAAAAGCCTCAGTAAGTGTCTTTTTAGCCATTTTACTTTCCCTCCTTAATATGTCTATCATCAATCAAATCAAGTGCCATCTTCTTCATATTAGCAACATCTTTAGGATGAAAAGTATTAATCTTCTTATTCAAAGTAAGTATCTCACCACTCATAACATACTTATCAATATTCTTTATATAATAATTACTAGATATAGTATAATCAATATTACTATCTATCGTAGCCCTAATATCATACATACTCATATAATCCCTACCAGTATCTCTAGAACTATTTAAACAAATTAAATAATTCTTCTTATCAGTATCAATAAAGACACTAAGTAAACTCTTCATATTCTTTAAATCTACTAAATCATTAGTAACAATAAATAAAGACATATAAGAATAATCAAGAATAGTCAAATTAATATCATTAAGTACATGAGAAGTATCCACAAGTACTACATCATATTCCTTTTTAGCAGCATCAAATATAAGAGGAATATACCTACTAACAACTTTCATTGCCTCTCTAGGGTCTCTAGGAGCAGCTAATACATCAATATTAGAATTATAAGAAGTAACATACTTACTAAGTTCCGTAAATCTATTATTAGCCATACTATCCACTAACATAAATATATCCTTAGTATTCTTAATATCAAGAGATATCGCTATACCACCAGAAAACAAATCCATATCAATAATTAATACTCTTTTACCAAGTTCACAATAAATACCCGCTAGATTAAGAAGTATTGTTGTCTTACCAACTCCACCCTTTACTGAAGATACACTTATTATTTTACCATTCATAGTATCAACCTACCTTCTCTATTCTTTTATTACCATTATCCATATAACCAGTATATTCACTTTTAGCCTCAATCAAATCAAAATTAAATACTTTACCAAAAGTTCCCTTTATAGTTTTAGTAAGAGTTACATTAACCTTACCATTATCTATAAGTACAGATACACTACTAAGATTATTAGTATTTTTATCTATCAAATCAATTAAATCATTCTCATCAACTTTATCCATATTATCAAGAGCATAATCTATTACCATATAACTAACATTAGAAAGTTTATTCTTTTCATACATGGCATTACCAATATCATATACAAGTACAAACATAAGTAATATAATTGGCATAATAACTACGAATAGGACTAAACTTTGACCCTTATTATTAAGTATTAACATTAGGTATTACCCTTTCTACAGTAATCTTATATGGATTACCAAGTATCAAATTAAGTCCTGGAGTTATAACTTTAACATTCTCAGTAATAGTTATATTAGTATATTGATTATCCTCTTTCATAGTTATATCTAAATCAGTATATTTCTTATTAATATCCTCTATAGTAGTACCATTCTTAACAAGTGAAACAATATCCATACTATCATTTTCTAGTTCATTTTTTTTACTTAAAATAGTACCAAAATCAACAATAGCAAACAATATCAATATAAATACTGGTAATATCAAAACAAATTCTACTAAAGCTTGACCCTTTCTATTCATATAGACACTCTCCCTATTATCTATTTCATTATAGCAAAAAAAAGAAAAAAAAGAAAGATATTTCTTTCTTTTTCTTTATTTATTTCTTACTATTATTTTTTGTATTATTTTTCTTATTTTCAGGTTTAACAGTAGGAGTAGCATCATCATCTTTTTTAAAGATAAGATATAGAAGTCCTAATACTACAAGTACTATAAGTATTATAATAACAACCTTTTCAGCAGTGCTACCAGATTCTTCTTCTTCAGTTAAAGTAGTAGTAGCAGTATTCTTTCTATTTACAATTAACTTGTACTCTCTAACATCACCATTTTCTGCTTTAACAGAAATAATAACAGTATTTTTACCAGTTTTAAAGTTTTCATTACCAGTAATTTCCACTCTAGATCTAGAGTCTTCTGCAATAGCAGTAATATCTAAAGATTTAACATCATTCTTAACACTTAATTCATACACTAAAGTATCTCTATCAAATTTAATTTCATAACCCTTAGCCTCAAGTGTTTTTAAATAATTATTTGAAGAATAATAGTATACTACTGGTGTAGGAACTACTGGCGGTTTTTCTTTTATTATATATACAGTATAAACCTTAGTACTACCATCTTCAGCAGTTACAGTTATAATCGCGGTAGTCTTATCTTCAGTAAGTTCATATTTAAATAAACCATCTACTGTTGATAAAGTATCCTCTAAAGAACCAGATAATATAACTTCTTTAGTATCATATGGAACAGTTAAAGTATATACAGTAACATCTTTATCAAATGCAGTATCAAATGTACCAACACTAGCATTTAATGAATGTAAATTATTAATTGAACTCTTTCTAGTAATATTAACGTTAACACTAACTTCTTCAAATTCATTAATAATCATATCATTAGCAACACTACCATTTAAAGTAACTGTGCCTTCACCATCATTAATAGCCATAAATTCAAATGTTATAACAGTAGTACCATTTGTAAGCTCAGTACCTGCTCCTACAAATCTACCATCTTCATTATAAGTACCAATTAAATTCTCATTAAATAGTACATTCATTAATTTAAGATTATCACTATAAGTAACTAGACCATCAATACCATTGATATAGTCTTCTAAATCTGTAGAATTAACAACTAGACTAACTTTGAAAGTATCGCCAACATATAATTCATCAGTATCACTATCAAATATTAAACTTAGATCAGTATTTTCTCTTTCTTTTTCAGAATGATTTAAATATCCATTAATAGTCATAATATCTTCGAAAGTAATAGTTCCAAATGGATCTTCCTCATATTCATCTTTTCCTTCAGTCTCATGACTAGTAAGATATAAGTCCATTGTAGGAATCATTTCACCATTAAGGTATCCTTCCATTGTAGGTATCATATCATCAGCACTAAAAATACTATCATCAGTAATATCTCCCATTACATATACTTTATAAATTGCTTCACTTAAACCTTTAGTAAATTTTAAAGTATATCCATTCTTAATAAGAGTTTCACTAACTGGAGTATCCTCACCGGAAATATCTCCCTCTACAGGTGTTTCTCCATTGTTAGAAATTTCTCCTTCTGCAGGTGTTTCTTCTTCTAATGTAACAAGATTATTATCTCTATCAAAAACTTCAAGTTTAATACCATTATTTTCATTTAATAAACTATATAAGTATTCCATAGTAGGAACAGTAGGTAATAAAGACAATTTCTTAGCATTAACTATAAAGTTACCATTTTCAAATACATATTCCTCGTAAAGAGCATTTAAAGCCTCATCAAAGCTATTACCTTCTACTTCATAAGTAATTTTAGCCTTATATTCTAAAGTTAAAGCTTCGGTTTCAGTCTCTTCACTAACCTCAGTAATAACAATCTTATCAGTATATTCTATAATAGTATTATATGAATTAGTTAAGTCTATCTCACTACCCTCTATAGTAGCATTCTTAAGTCCCTCGCCAGTCATAACAACACTATCATTATCATTTACTTTGACACTATAACTCTTAGTATCATCTATTTTATCGCCAGATATAGTTAATATCTGTCTATATTTACCAGCGGTAACATTATATTCAAATACACCATCATTTTCAGTTTCATTTATTATAGAATCATCAAATGTATTCATTAAATATCCATTAACCACTAGTTCTTTAGTTTCATCTTTAATTTCAGTATCATTACCAGTTATCTCATCTGCGAATACTTTGGTAACTGATGATAATTGTGAAAATATTAAAGTTAAAACTAAAAATATCTTAGTCATTTTCATTAATTTCTTTTTCATCATATTCATCCTTTCTTGTTTTATTTTATATAATTATTTTGTAAAATTGTAATGAAATTTCCCCCTTAATAAACACCTCCTAATTTAATGATAGCTTTCCCTTTCTATCATCATCATATCAAGTATAGCACACATTTCGACATTTTTTAACTACTTTACACTTTTTTTACACTTTTTAGTTGTAATAGACATTAAATTAATACAAATAATTAGCATTATATATAATAGTATATTTTTTGATTCTTTAAAATTTTAAACTTTTATATAAAGTATAGTTTTTTAATTAATCCATTTCATATTTAAGGTCGATAGTTAATTTGCTTTTATTTTATTAAATAGTATTATTGAGCATATAAAGGTCATAATGTTATTGTAGTATTTTAATTAAATAAACATTTTTACCTATTAAAAACATATCTATAGCACTCTACTCATTAAATAAGATAATAAAAGCACTCTATTTTTGAGTGCTTAATAATTCTTTTAAATTTTTATCATATATCTCATATATTTCCCAAGCTCCACCTTTGGAACTACCATCTGCCGGTCTTGGATTACTAGATGAATACATATAATTTTCTTCACTATCATCCATTATTGAAAGCATTTCACCATCCAATGACATTTCGACAAAATCATATATTTTATTATCAGTTAATCCATCAACACCAAATGATTCGCCTTTATATTTCAATTTACCTAATGATTCTAATTTTATATATTCATTGTCTTCACTTTGATATACTTTTACTTTCGTATTTTCACTTTCTTTCTTTGGATTCATCTTTTAATTTACATTCATATTGTATTCCATTTTTCTCGTAATAATTTACTTGATATGAATAATATTTACCCCGCAACCTTAGTCCAATTGCCAGAATCATATATCATACACTACTAAAAATTAACAGGGTCCTGTAACCATCTGCTGGTACTACTACTTGTACTAAAGTTATACATTACTAAAAATTAACAGGGTCCTGTAACAGTGGAAAAGATATTGGATCATTTGAAGTGTTATACATTACTAAAAATTAACAGGGTCCTGTAACGAGTTTTTTCTATTCCTCTAAGAAAATAATGTTATACATTACTAAAAATTAACAGGGTCCTGTAACATGATTATATATGTGTTTTGAAAAAAGGTGTTATACATTACTAAAAATTAACAGGGTCCTGTAACTACTAACACATAGATATGAATTATATGAAAGTTATACATTACTAAAAATTAACAGGGTCCTGTAACTCTTCCTCTGTTTTTGTAGTGGCTTGGAACGTTATACATTACTAAAAATTAACAGGGTCCTGTAACAACTTGTAGGTAATATAGGTTCAAGTACTGGTTATACATTACTAAAAATTAACAGGGTCCTGTAACGTAGAAGTACTACACTATTCCAAGTACAGGTTATACATTACTAAAAATTAACAGGGTCCTGTAACCCAATATAGAAATAAAATAAAAGACTATTAGTTATACATTACTAAAAATTAACAGGGTCCTGTAACCTGTATGGCTAACGAATTAATGGAAAAGGGTTATACATTACTAAAAATTAACAGGGTCCTGTAACTAACGGAACAAAAGGAGATTGAAAAATTAGGTTATACATTACTAAAAATTAACAGGGTCCTGTAACTCACATCAACAGGTCATGTTAGAAGAGAATGTTATACATTACTAAAAATTAACAGGGTCCTGTAACCCACTATGGTAAGTTAAATCATATACATTAGTTATACATTACTAAAAATTAACAGGGTCCTGTAACTTGTCAATGCAGTTACAACGGCGTCCATTCGTTATACATTACTAAAAATTAACAGGGTCCTGTAACTAGGTATTAACATATAATTTCCTTTTTCATGTTATACATTACTAAAAATTAACAGGGTCCTGTAACTAATACTGGATTGAATTTTAGCCAAACAAAGTTATACATTACTAAAAATTAACAGGGTCCTGTAACCATTTAATCTTTTACTTTTACAGCCACCTGTTATACATTACTAAAAATTAACAGGGTCCTGTAACACATAACCTTGTGAAGAAACTGATGGTTTTGTTATACATTACTAAAAATTAACAGGGTCCTGTAACTATAAATATACTTAATTTCTTCTTCAGTTAGTTATACATTACTAAAAATTAACAGGGTCCTGTAACATATTAATGAGTGGGGACTTCATAAAATAGGTTATACATTACTAAAAATTAACAGGGTCCTGTAACAATCTTCAAATTCAAAATATCTTACTATATGTTATACATTACTAAAAATTAACAGGGTCCTGTAACAGTAATCAGTTACTTCAATATTTTTCATATGTTATACATTACTAAAAATTAACAGGGTCCTGTAACCTCAAATCAATTATAACATTCATCACAAAAATATACAATATTGAATCGTAACTTTAATAATTATAGACTATTCTTTATATATTTGATACAATAATACTTGAGGTAATAAGATGGAAATAGTTATAAACATAGATAATAAGCAAAGTATAATTAAACTAGATAAAAATATTATTTTTTTTGGAAAAAATAGTAGTCATAAAAGTAAAATAATGAATAGTTTAACTAATGGACTACTTGGAAAAAGTAAAAATATATTAATAGATGGTAAAAGTTACAACTATAAAGATTTTAACGTCATAAACATAGATGAAGAAAACGATTTTTCTAATGAATTTAAATTTACCAAAAGTAACACATTGAGACAAATAATTTATAGTGATGTTGTAAAAAAAGTAAATGAAGATAAAATAATCAAGTATACCAACGAAATATTTGATGTAATAGATAACAAAGTAAATAATTTATTAGATAAAAAAATAAATAAAAAAAGTGAAAACAATTTATCCTTTCAAATTGAAATACCAGATGTTAATTCCATCATAGATAAATTTACTAACATTTATATAGATGATGTTTTACTTAATGATAGCGAAATATCAAAATCTATGAAAAGAAAATTATTATATCAATTATACTTTTTAGATATTAAAGATTTAAATAACAAACCGACAATAATTATTATCAATAATTTTGATGCCTACTTAAGTACTAGTGAAACCATAAATTTACTAAATGATATTAATAGTTTATCTAATGATAATTGTCATTTTATATTAAGTAGTTGTAATAACATATTTGAATACCTTGATGTAGAAAAGTATAATATATATAAAATTACTGATAAGATAATTAATTTTAATGTTATCAACGAAGCAATTAAAATATATTTATTAAAAAATGAATTTAACAAGAGTAGTAATAAAATTTCATTTGAAAATTTTTATTCTGAAAATGAATCACTAATCACAGGCGATGAAATCTTAAATATTAAAAACAATATTTTTAATAAATACCCTAATTTAATTAGTAAAATACTAAATTCAGATAGTATAAAAGTTGTTTTAAATAGGCCCAAAAATATCACCTGCGAATACATTATTTGTGATAATAGAAATAATCAAAATCTTTTTTTAGAAATATCTGATAAATTAATTGACTAAGTAAAAAAAATACGATATAATTAACTTGTCCTGAAAGATTGGACATACATTACTAAAAGTTTACAGGTTTCTGTAATAAGGCATAATGCCTTAGGTTTGATCTAACCTTAAAGATCATTAAAACAGGCTAACGCCTGTTTTTCTATTAATCAAAAATCAATAAGTTTTCTATTGAAATATCTTCTTCAACTGACTTACTACCAGAAAACATTATAATTTTGTTATATTGATTTTCTGTTATTTGTAATAATCTAATATTTCCAGTTTTAGGAACATTAATTCTTAATCTATTTATATGTTTATTTAAATCATCATTATTTTTGCATATTCTTGAATATACTGAATATTGCATCATTATAAAACCATCATCTAATAAGTATTTTCTAAATTTAGTAGCAATCTTTTTTTCTTTTTCAGTTATTACTGGTAAATCAAACATTACAATTACTCTCATAAATTTATTGTTCATATATTATTGTTGGTAAATCTAACTTAATTTCACCAGTAGAAAAAGATTTTATATAACTTTTTATTAAAAGACTTACACTATATTCAATTGTATATTTTTTATTTTGATGTAAAACTTCTTTATTTAATAAGCTTATTAACTTCTTTCTAAACTCAAAAGACAATGGTAATACTATATCATCCTTATTATCATAAACAAATTTATCTACGACTGAACGATATGGTTCCAAAAAATCATATGCAAGATTAAAATTATTTATTTTTGAATTATGATGAATTCCTAAATATGTATTTAAACCAAACACTGCTAGATTTCTTATGATAGCACTTGCAAGTATTGTGTAACCATAATTTAATGCAGCATTTATATTATCATCAAAGAATCTTATGAAATCACTACCAAATATACTTCTAAAATACATTTTGGCAGCGAGTCCCTCTCTATTTTTTACATCACCGTCAACCACTTCGCTTATGTATTCGTTTAATTTAGAGATTGGAAATTCTTCTTTCGAAGTCATTTCCAATACTCTAATACTATTTTCAATTTTTCTTTTTACTATTTGATTCCAAAATTCATTTTTTATATCATCATCTATTTCTAATTGATGAGTAAATACATCTAGCTGTTTAAAATGATAATTATATGGATACATTATTGCAGTTGGATCAAACTTTTCATCACATACTATTAACGATATAGCATTTTTACCAAGTTCAGCGAGTAACCTAGTAGTAATGATAATTGATGAGTCTTCGATTAAAATGTAATTTATATCTTCAAGTGGAACCTTAGTTTTATTATCTTCTTTTTCAATAATTAATTGGTTATCTTTAAAATGTAATTTTTCACTTTTCTTAATTATAACTTGCCTATAACCCACTTATTTCACCTAATACACTTATTGATAATTTTTCTATTTCTTTGATTTTTGATAATGTAATTCTATATCTGTCTTCACTATCTTTTTTCTCAAATATTTTCCCTTCTCCAAATAAATCATAACCATCGCCTATAGGACTTCTTACTTCTAATTTACCAGTGGTTCCTCCTACCACATATCCAATTAAAATTTTATCATCTTTACTTTTAATTTTAATCAATTCATTTTTAAATAATAGTTTATATGAAACATAGTTTGATAATACTTCATCAAGGAACATTATTTTTGTGTTTTTGCTTTCTAACCTAATTTTAAAGTTTTTAGAAAGTTTTCTTTCTTTAATATTATATATATCATAAAATGCAAAGTATAAATTATCATCATTTTTTTCTTTTGACTTGAAAATTTCTATTGCATATATATCACTTTTTTTAACTATTTTGTTCTTTATTGTATGTCCTTTATATTCGTATCTTGTATATATTTTTAGTCTTTTGATTTCTTTATGTTCTTTATCCTTTTTAGATACTGGATATTTATAACCATTTGCTTTTAGTACTTCGTCACCTGATTCAAAATCTCCAAACCATTCTACTAATGTTTCATAAATATCTTTAGAACCACCTAATCTATCTGGTATATTTTCTAAATCTTTTCTTTTTACTTTCTCAATAGGAGTTCTAAGTGTCTTGTATACTTTTTTGTCATCATCTGAAACCATTTCTTTTATTCCATAATAGGTCTCTTCGTGCATTTTACCTGATATTTTAGACTTTGCGATAGAAGGTATCAAAGTATGTAAAGAGTCTATATCACTCTTTGTATATGTACTATATGATTTTAAATTCCATTTCAAAGTATTTAAATCCTGTTCATACACTCTTAGTTTTGCTTCCTTATCAAAATTTTCGTATGGTAATGGAAACTCCAATCTACTCATATTATGCTTATTATAATGTATATGTTCCTCTAATAATTGCTCTTTTATATATTCTTTTATATCAATATCTTTTACTTCTCCAGTTTCATCATCATAATATTCTCCAAGTACATCCTTAGCGTTTTCATAATTTAAGTTATTTAATTCATTTTTTGTAAGACCATCTATATATCTACTAAACTTTTCATATAAAGTGATTTTTTGTTGCAATGATGGAGTAATTGAAGCGATTACTAAAGCATCCATAGCATGGTGCAAATGATTATCTCTATCTTTGTTAACATCCTTTTTCATATTTTCTGGTAGTATATATGTTTTTGATATATAACTATGTGTTAATCTATTAAATCCCCATCTTGCTCTTAATTTAGCGGTAATAGCACCTGGATACATATTTACTCTTTCTACATTTAAATATGCTTTTATTAAAGAAGATAATTCCCTACTTATATATTTTGTATCATTAAGATTCTGTTCTCTCATTTCTCTTTCAGTATCAAAATCCAATTTTTTTAATAAGTAATTGTCCTTCTTTTTTTGAGATATAGTTAAATTATTTATATAAGCCTCATATTCATCCCACTTTTGAGTTTTACCAAACCATTCATATGGTGTTCTATTACCCTTTTCTTGATTTTTTTTTGTATATACTAAAGTCTTATTTAAATAATTATCATTATAAGTCCTAGAGTATGGCAATATATGGTCAATTTGTACTATATTGTTTTGAAACAAATCTTCTATATTAATTTTTTTCATACTATAACCACAAAATTCATTTTGCTCTGTCCATAATTTATATTTTAATAAATCATTACTAGATATTTTATCGGTGTTTGCAAACAAGCCAAGTTCCACAAGATGATTTTTAATTTTTTCATTTTCTCCCTGTTTTTCTAAATTACTTCTAGTAATCTCATTTCTTTCTTGTCTAGATTTAGCAAGTTCTCTAGCAGTTTCTATATTAATAATTTTTGGAGTACCATATTTCTTTATTATAGAGTTTATTACTTTTCTTGCTTGTGTTAAAGATCTCATTACTCTTTGATTTGTAATTGATTCATCTATACAAATTGGTACCAGCAAATCCTTTTTCACAATATTAGCATCTATACTTGAATGATTATATCCCAATTTTTCCATTGCTTTGTCATATGTATTTCCTTCATACATTAATGGTATTAATTTTCTTATTAAGTCAGTAGATAACATTAAATGATCCTTAAAATTAGGTAATGATTCTACAAAGTGAATATCTTCAAATCTAGAATCAATTATTTCTGATCCTTTTATTTTATTCAGTATATCTTCATCAACCTTATAATTAGTGCAATATAATGCTAACTCATCTAAAAAATCAAAATTATCTTTAACTTTTTCCCAAATATCTTTACTATAGCACTTAATTATCGAATTTTTTAATGCATGATATCCCTTAAATTCTATTAATGTCTTGCTTAATAATTTTTCGTCATATAAATTATTATATATTTCTTTGTCTTCATCATTTAGTTCATTTACGTTTATTTTGATTTCTTTTTTTATATTTAGTTTTTTCTTCAAATCATCTATTAGACTACCATACTCTTTCTTTGATAATGATAAGTCTTTAAAACTAATATTATCATTTAATAACTTTGCTAAATCATTATATGATACATTTTTTTTATCTTTAGCTTTTTCCACAATTGCTTCTATTTCACTTTTCGTTAATCTAGTATATTCGCCATCATTAAACTTATATCTTAGATTAACTAGTTTAGTTAACGCTACATATAGTTCTGAAGAAAATGCTTTTTTAGGAGCTCTTAACTTTCCATCAAATTTACACTTTCCTGTCATTCTATCTATTAAATCACCACCATATGGTGAGTTGCCACCAGGACCCTTAGCATAACTTCTTCTAGAATTATATATTTTTAAATATTCATCTTTAAATTCTTTATTTATTAAACCAAGTTTTATTTGATTATCTAAAACTTTATTTATTTCTTCTAAATACATTTCATTTGTTACTGATATCTTATAGTCGCCAGGACTATTTTTAATTTTATTTTTAAATTTTTCATTCTTTATATACATTTCTGATACAGTACGATAATTATTATCATGCATTATTTTCTCATTTTCTTTAATAGCAGTTAATACTTTACCAGAATCGTTATCAGATTCAGTTTCTCTATTTGATTTATAACCTCTTTTTTTAGCATAATGAACTAATATTATAGATAGTTCATCATTAGAAAGCTTTCTATCAAGTGCCTCTACTTTTAATTTGTATGGATTTGTATTCTTATTTTTATAATAATTGTTTACTATATTATCAAATATTATTGATAATTCTTCATTTTTTTCAGAAACAACATTGCTAGTTATATTACATTTTATATAACCTTCTTCATATAATAAATTTCTTACTCTATCCAATCTAAATTCTCTTCTTCTTGATACTCTTCTTGATCCTCTCTTTTCTCTTCTTTCCTTAGCTCTACTATCTCCTGTTTTTTCAACTTCTCCTGGTGTAAATATTCTACTTCCAACATCAATTATCTTATAAGGATTATTGTTATCGTCTAACTCTAATAATCCCCAACCAACTGATGATATTCCAATATCTAAACCTAGTATATATTTTTTTGACATTTAACTTCATCCTCCAAAAACATTATAATAAATTTAATCAAAAAAGACAAGTTAATTACCAAAATACATAAATTTATCGATAAAACTAGCAAGTTTTCCTTGACTTACCATATCATTAATTATATAATATTATTGCTTAGCAGCGGATACTATCTATTTTAGTAACGTGTCATTTATAAGTAACTAAGGCTGCATAGCGAAAGTATGCTAAAGACACCCTATTAAAATATAGTATGCCTTCTAAGAGAAGGAGGAAAGAAAAATGGCTAGATATACAGGCCCAAATAACAAACAAGCAAGAAGAGTATCATTCTCAATACTTGAAAATGGTAAAGATATTGCAAAGAGACCTTATGGTCCAGGACAACATGGTAAAGACAAAAAAAGAAAACCTTCTAACTATGCTATTCAATTAAATGAAAAACAAAAAGTTAGATTTATGTATGGTATTTCTGAAAAACAATTCAAAAAATTAGTAAATGACTCTGCAAAAATGAAAGGTGTTCATGGTGAAAACTTACTTATCTTACTAGAAAGTAGATTAGATAACCTAGTTTATAGAGCTGGATTTGCTACTACTAGAAGAGGAGCAAGACAATTAGTTAACCATGGTCATATCACTGTAAATGGTAAGAAAGTTGATATTCCATCTTACAGAGTTAAACCAGGAGATGTTATTGCTATAAAAGAAAATTCTGCAGATCACAAAGGAATTGAAATAGCATTAGCTAATAAGATTAAAAGAGTTGACTTTATTAATTATGATGAAGCAAAAAGAACTGCTACATATGTTAGATATCCTGAAAGAAGCGAATTAAACGCTGAAATCAATGAATCACTAATTGTAGAATTCTATAGTAGAGTATAGTTTATATACTCTATTTTTTTATGTTCACTCTAAGTCTATGGTCTTAGAGTGTTATTTTTAGCCTGTAGTCTAAAAATAATGTCTATCATATATAAGCCATAAATATATAGTGCAAAGATTACAATCACCAAAATAAATACTCTTTACTTTCTTGTGTATAATGCCATAAATAAATAATCAAAAGTTAATAATTTAGCAAAATAAAACAGACTATTATTTAAGCAAAATAATTGACTTTGGTAAAATATTGTATATAATATTGATTAAGGAAGTATGAAATGAATACAGAAGTTAAAGAGAAGAATGAATTAGAAGAATATAAAGATAAAACATTTGAAGAAATTAAACATATTGATGAATTAGGAAATGAATATTGGGAAGCAAGAGAATTAATGAGTGCTTTAGAATATTCAAAATGGGAACACTTTACTAAAGCAAAGCAAAAATAAGCTGTAATTTGAGCGGTTTTAATGTAGAAGAACATTTTCCCGTTAAGGGGAAAACGATCGAAATGCCCAATGGTGCTACTAAAGAAGTAATAGATTATAAATTAAGTAGATACGCTTGTTATTTGATAGTACAAAATGCAAGCCCAGCAAGACATAAGTCTGTCGCGTTGGGTCAAACTTATTTTGCTGTTCAAACAAGAAAAATGGAATTAACACAAGAAGAATATAATAAACTAAACGAAGACGAAAAAAGACTATATACACGAATAAATATTAAAAACAAAAATAAATACTTATTTGATACTGCAAAAAAAGCAGGTGTAAATAATTATGCAAAGTTTAATGACTATGGTTATAAAGGACTATATGGTGGAGAAACAGCAAAAGACATTGCAAAAAGAAAAGGCATTGACCCTGATAAAGAAGAAATACTAGATCATATGGGTAGCAATGAATTAGCAGCAAATTTATTTAGAATTACTCAAACAGATGAAGTAATTAAAAACAATAATATTACTGGAGAAAAAAACGCTTGTAATACTCATCATATGGTAGGGCAAGCAATAAGAAATACTATCATTAAGGTTGGTGGTACCACACCTGAAAAATTACCAACACCTAAAAAATCAATTAAAGAAATTGAAAAAGAAGAATCGAAAAAAATTGAAAGTAAATAATTATTTCAACTTTCAAAGAAATCGAAAGGTTAAATAAAAAAAGACTAGAACTGCTGGAACAGAACATTTTAAAATATAGAAATAAAGGAAGTGAAAGAATGAAAGATAATTTAATTAAAACTGAAATGAATGTTAATAATAATAAAATAAATGTTATGAGAATTGGAAACGAGGAATATATCTCATTAACCGATTTGGCAAGATATGCTGATGAAGATGATCCTAGATATCCAATACAAAACTGGATGAGAAATAAAGATGTTATTTCTTATCTAGGATTATGGGAAAAACTTAATAACGAAAATTTCAAAGGTGTCGAATTCGACACGTTTAAAAATGAAGCTGGTAGTAATAAGTTTAAAATATCTCCACAAAAATGGATTAAAGAAACTAATGCAATTGGTATTATATCAAAATCAGGTAACAATGGTGGCACATTTGCTCACTCTGATATTGCATTAGAATTTGCAAGTTGGCTAAGTCCCGAGTTTAAATTATATTTAATCAAAGAATTTGAAAGATTAAAAAGAAATGAAGCGTATCAAGAAAAAATTGAGTGGAATGCAAGTAGAGTATTATCTAAGGCAAATTATAGAATACATACAGACGCAATTAAAAATTCAATTATTCCTAATTTAGTTACAGATTTTCAAAAAAAGCTCATATATCCAACCGAAGCAGATTTATTAAATGTTGCCTTATTTGGAATGACTGCTAAAGAATGGAAAGAAAAAAATCCAAACTTAAAAGGTAATCAAAGAGATTATGCCGACATTAGACAATTATTAGTGCTTTGCAATATAGAGAACTTAAATGCTATAATGATTAATGATAATATTCCACAATCTATAAGAATAGAAAAATTAAATAAAGTTGCTATACAACAATTAGAGATTTTGGAAAATAATAAAAATTTAGAAGAATTAAATACTAACTCAATAAAACAAATAGATACAAAACAAAAATAAAAAATCTTATTATATATTTATGGAAGATGGTAGCCCTTACGGCTTCAGTTATAATACACAAAATGAAAGTTCCTTATCTAATATAAAATTAGGCTACCACTAAAAGACTAGAATTGCTGGAACCAATCTAATCAAAATACATAAAATAATCAAAAAATCACAACAACGAAAAAATGAGCAACGCCTTATATTATATGGTTTTGCTCATTTTTGCTGTCAAACTAAAGATTCCAATAATAAATGTTCCTTGTCAAATAATAAGTAAAAGCAAAAATAACAAAGAACCTTAAAAATATGTATCTAAAATGTACCTAATTAAATAATAAAAACCCTAACCTATTAAAGTTAGAGTATTAATCGTTACACTGGTGGCTCCAGCGGGAATTGAACCAGCGACACAAGGATTTTCAGTCCTCTGC
>OLRA01002085.1_pt1 | contig 21212 bp, 14 predicted proteins | sample 1673011 | NCBI WGS metagenome assembly OLRA01 (sample SAMEA3136746, study PRJEB25190) | human gut metagenome | reverse complement strand
CATATCTGTGCAAAATCTAAGTAACAGGCGTATCCGCCGATATTTGGTCTGCCGCCTAAAGCGGCCGGAAGCACGTGACTTTAGTCATGTGAGGTTCACAAGCTCGCTTTCTGTATTAGATTTGTATTACTGTTAGAACAACTTTTCAAGTATAGCATAAGAGACGGGAAGCAGGAAACCCTAAAAGGAATTGTTTGCCTTTCTATACAATCATGTTATGCATGACATTGCACACAGCCGGCAGAAAAATCCGAATGGAAAATTTTTCTGTTACTTTTTTGATTTTTTCAGTGACTTTCCTCTATGATTTATGGTACACTAATCCATGCGCGTTAAAAACGAGAATAGAATATCAAATGGAGGAAATCTCAAAATATGAGCAAAAAGAAAGGCGAAGGCCTGAAATCATTCAACAGGGGATTTAACGTGCCGGATACCTACATTATCATCTTTTTTGTGGTGGTTATCGCGGCCGTCATGACCTTCCTCGTCCCGAAAGGTTATTACGAGACGGAGGATGTCACGTACCTGATGAACGGGGTAGAAAAGACCCGTACCGTCATCAAAGACGGAAGCTTCCAGTATCTGACCGATGCTGCCGGAAAACCGGTCACAGAAGGCGTTGCACTGTTCAGCGGCGACGGCGGAACCGGATTTTTCAATTACATGTATAACGGAATTATCAGCAGCTCCGCCATCGAAATCATCGCATTTCTGATGGTAGTCGGCGGCGCTTTCGGTATCATGATCCGCACCGGAGCCGTTGAAGCCGGTCTGATCGGCCTGATCCGTAAAGCAAAAGGAGCCGAAAAACTGCTGATCCCGGTCCTTTTCGTCCTGTTTTCCCTCGGCGGAGCCGTGTTCGGAATGGGAGAAGAGGCCCTTCCGTTCACCATGATCCTCTGCCCGCTGTTCGTCGCTGTCGGATACGACACCGTCATTGCCGTGCTTGTTACGTACGTGGCAACACAGATCGGCTTCGGATCTTCCTGGATGAACCCGTTTTCCGTCGGAATCGCACAGGGAATCGCCGGCGTTGACGTCTTCTCCGGCGCAGGTTTCCGTATGGTGATGTGGGTCGTATTCACCGCTCTTGGCTGCGGCATGACCATGTTCTATGCAGCAAAAGTCAAAAAGACCCCGGAAATCTCCGTTGCCTACGAAAGTGACCAGTATTTCCGTGACCAGAACGAGAAAACAGGCATCGACGAGGGCCATTCCTTCGGCATCGGCCATATCCTAGTTCTGGTGACACTGGCTGTTACCGTTGTCTGGGTCATCTGGGGCGTTATGGCAAAAGGCTATTACATGGCAGAAATTGCAACCCAGTTCTTTATCATGGGAATTGTGGCAGGTGTCATTGGTGTCATTTTCCATCTGAACGATATGAAAGTAAATGACATTGCCGTTTCCTTCAAAGACGGCGCAAAAGACCTGATCGGTGCGGCACTCGTTGTCGCGATGGCACAGGGCATCATGCAGGTACTCGGCGGTTCCGATCCGACGACCCCGACCGTCATCAACACCATTATGTACGGCATCTCACAGGCCCTGGCCGGTCTTTCCGGTGCAGCCGCAGCCGTGCTGATGTATGTGTTTCAGTCGGTCTTCAATTTCTTCGTCGTATCTGGCTCCGGCCAGGCGGCGATCACCATGCCGATCATGGCACCGCTCGCGGACCTTCTCGGCGTATCCCGCCAGACATCCGTCCTTGCGTTCCAGCTCGGTGATGCTTTCACAAACCTGATCGTCCCGACCTCCGGCTGCCTGATCGGCTCCCTGGCGATTGCAAAAATCGAGTGGTCGAACTGGATCAAATTCATGTGGAAATTCTTAGGGATACTGATGATTGGAGCAGTCATTACGATTCTGATTGCGGTTGCCATTGGATTTTAAGAGGAGTGAGAGAAAATGATATTATTTCAGAACATAGACGTCTATGCGCCGGAATACCTCGGAAGAAAAGACGTTCTTACTGTGTATGATAAAATTGTCAAGATCGCAGATGCCGGCACGATAACGGCAGACGGCCTGCTCTCTGGCGCGGAGACCGTAGACGGAACCGGACTTGTCCTGACACCTGGCTTTGTCGACTGCCATGTTCACGTGCTCGGTGGAGGCGGCGAGGGCGGCTTTGCCAACCGCACCCCGGAGGCGACGATGGAAGGCCTGAACAAGTTCGGTGTGACAACCGTTGTCGGCTGCCTAGGAACTGACGGCATTGGCCGTGACATGTGCGCGCTCGTGGCAAAAACAAAAGGCCTCCGGGAGCAGGGCATGTCCGCCTGGTGCTACACCGGCAGCTATCAGGTTCCGGTGCGTACACTGACGGATGGAATTACGAAAGATATCATGATGATCGAAGAAATCATCGGAACCGGCGAAATCGCCATCTCGGACCACCGATCCTCACAGCCGACCTTCGAAGAATTCGCCCGACTGGCAGCAGACACGCGCCTCGGCGGCGTTCTTTCCGGGAAAGCGGGAGTGATCAATGTCCACCTTGGCGACGGTGCAAGATGTATGGAGCTGATCGAACGCGTCATCAGCGAAACCGAAATCCCGGCCAGCCAGTTCCTCCCGACCCATGTCAACCGGAACGAGAAGCTGTTCCAGAAGGCAATTGAATACGCCGTAAAGGGCGGTGCGGTCGATTTCACCGGAAATGAAGAGATCGATTACTGGGAAACTGTCTGTGATGAAGTCCGCGTGTGCAAAGGAATCCGCCGCATGCTGGATGCAGGCGTGAACCCGAAACACATCACCATCTCATCCGACGGTCAGGGCAGTCTGCCGATCTTTAATGAGAAGGGAGAATTCCTGCGGATGGGCATGGGCCAGTCGAGCTGTTTGCTGAAAGAAGTAAAAGAATGCGTGGAGAAAGCGGGAATTCCGCTGGAAACCGCAATTTCGACGATTACGGCAAACCCGGCAGAGATCCTGTCACTGAAAGGAAAAGGAAAAATCCAGGAAGGGTTTGATGCAGATCTTTGCGTACTGGATCAGGGACTGGAGATTCAGGAAGTGATTGCACGGGGGAAGAGCGTGTATCGGAAATAGAAGAGAGATTAGAGAAGAGGTTACGGCTTGCGTGGAGCTGTAGCCTTTTTCTTTTTGGAATGGTATTTTAGGTAACAGTACGCTATAATCATATTAATCATATTTCAAAATAAGAAAGGTCCAAAGAGACGGTAATGGATGAAATCATAAAAAGTACAGATAACAGATATTCAGAATATGAAACGTTATTATTTTTTAGGGATAAACTGCGAAAAGAAGCGTATGCCTGGAAGAACAGATATCTGGCTGAATTTGGCAATCTGATCACAGCGGTATTTGAACAGAAAATAGCCTGCATCAAAAAGAAAAAGACCATATCTTTCTGCCAGATGGCCGTCAATCGTGGAAAACCGGTGGATCAGGCGGAACTGCAGAACTATCTGTCACAGGAAATGAAAGAGTACAATCGAAAACTTTCTGAAATGATACAGGAAAATGAGATTGCGCATAGTGGAGAAATCATCAGCGAAGAAACCGCGGCAAAAATAAAAAAGTTGTACTACAGACTTGCAAAGCAGATTCATCCAGATATGAATCCGAAAACAAATGAGATACCGGAACTAAAAGAATTATGGCAGAGGATTGTAGTTTCTTACCGTGCAAATGATCTGGAGGAGCTGGAAGAGGCGGAAATTTTGGTAAATAAATTTCTGGTAGACCATCATTTAGATGGGAATGAAATCAAAATACAGGATATCGACACAAAGATAGAAAAATTAAAAGAGCAGATTCAGAAGATCAAAGAGACGAATCCTTACCAATATCGATTCCTTCTGCAGGATCAGGAAGCGGTTCAAAACAAGAAGCGGGAGTTACAAAAAGAACTGGAAGAATATAGGGTATATGAGCAGAAGCTGGATCAGCTTCTGGAACAGATGATGAAAAATGGGGTGAGTTTTCTATGGCGGATGAATTAGAGATTAACAAAGGCGGGGTAGTATCCCTGATCGACAATCATGAACTGGGAGAAATTTTAAAACCACTGGTTAGAGAAATTTATTTGTTTAATTCCTATGTGGCGGGAACGACACATCTGGAAGATCAGAGCGTTTTGGGTGAAATAAAAGAGGAAGATGATCTGCTTCTTCAGCGCGAGGACAATAGATTTGATCAGAATGCGATTCTGGTTCTTACGAACGAGAGGCGAAAACTGGGGTATATTCCGAAAAAAGATAATGTAGTATTTGCAAGATTGATGGATGCGGGGAAAATGCTGAAGGCAAAAATAACGACAATTGAGCATAGAGGGAATTTTACGGAAATTGGGATTGGGATCTATTTGGTGGATTTTTGAAAAATGGAGAGTAATTAAAAAATAGACAGGAACAGGAGAATATGTGGTGTCGGAGATAAAACTTTTTGAAATCGGAACTGTTGTGAAAGAGCGCACCTCTTCCACGGTATTATTGGAAAAACAATTGCAGACAACGATAGAGCAGAACATGGAGAAATTTTTCGGTGTTCGTTTTCTGAAAAGTGAATATATGATCACTTCTGGAAGAATGGATAGCATTGGAATTGATGAAAATAACAGTCCGGTGATTTTTGAGTATAAGAGAAGTACGAGTGAGAATGTGATCAATCAGGGGCTATTCTATCTGGACTGGCTTCTGGATCACAAAGCGGATTTCAAACTGCTTGTGATTGAAAAACTGGGCATGGAAGTAGCAGACCAGATTGATTGGTCGGTGCCTTGTGTGATCTGTATTGCAAATGATTTTACGAAATACGACGTGCATGCAGTGAATCAGATGCAGAGGAATATCAAGTTGGTGAAATATCGGAAATATGGGGAAGATCTGTTACTGTTTGAACATCTGAACACACCGGTGGCAAAACCAGTAACGGAAACATCAACTATTTCAACAACAAGTAGTACATACACACAGAAAACGCATTTAGAGAAGCTGGCTTCCGCAAGCAGCCATTTCAAAACATTATATACGGCGCTTTGTGACTACATCGAATCGCTGGGAGATGATCTCGTTGCGAATCAATTGAAGCTGTATCTGGCTTATAAGAAAGTACAGAATATTTTTTGCATTGAGATTTATAACAAACAGATTTTGCTCCGAATGAAGCTCGATCCAGATACTGTTGAACTGGAAGAAGGATTTATGAGAGATACCCGTGGGATCGGGCATTACGGAACCGGGGAGCTGGAAGTGTCGATTAAGACGGCGGAAGACTTTCAGAAGGCGAAGAAGCTGATTGATCGGGCGTATGAGGAGACGTTGTAAGCTGAGAGTGAGGGCGTATGAAAACATTTATCGAAAAACAAGAAAATGGGAATCGCAAGTCTGTTTTAAAAGAATATTATGCGCGTTATCTTCAGGAGATTCGCGGTTTAAGCGATTCATCGGTGAAACATTATTTTGATGCATTAAACAACATATCACGGAGATTGAAAGATAAGGGATTGGTTCAGCAGGATATATACGAAATAGAAGATCTTGATAGACTTAATATTGTCAGAGAACTCTTATACGCAGACCCTGACTTTATAATACTGAATGAACGCGGAAAGCGTATGTATAGCTCTGGCCTAAACAATTATTGTCGGTTTGCGGAAGGTAAGGGTTTTGGTGAACTGAAACCTAAAATGATGGCATTGGATGTGCCCATTGAACCAGAAACGCCTGTAGTTGTAGAACAGACTATCTGGAAACGATCAGGAATTCTTCGCGCACAGGCAATAGAAATGGCGAATTATACGTGTGAGTTAAATTCTTCTCATGAAACTTTTATATCAGAAAAAACGCATAAACCATATATGGAAGGACACCATGCCTTGCCAATGAATTTTCAAAAAGATATCTCTGTAAACTTAGATGTTTACGCTAACATTGTTTGTCTGTGCCCAGTGTGCCATAGAAGAATTCATTATGGGCTAAAAGATGATCGAGCTATGATGATTGGAAAAATTTACGATTCCAGAGCTTCAAGACTTGCTAATAGTGGTATCAGAATGAGCAAGATTGATTTTATAGATGCTGCGATTGGACAGTGAGTCAGAAAAACATCATGCCAAGAATGGTATTCCTGTGCAATGGAAATAGTACGTTATGATAGGCCAGATTATGAATAGAAAATACTATCGCTCATACGGAGCAGAGAAGAAGAATTTTCCGACAGCGAAAGTCTGGACGATCCAAGAAAGAGCTGGTTTGGTATATGCAGCGTAAAACCTGCAGGAGGTATAAAATAGCCTTGTGTGTTTCGGGCGCTGTATCTCATGATTAAAGTCACGAGTTTTCGCGCATTTATTTATAAAAATGCAAAATTATGGAAAATTTTAGTAAAGATTGCAAAATACATGGCGATTTTAAACAGATTTTGTGATATACTTAAAAAAATATAATATTTTATGCGGACTAAACGGGCCAGATAGAACTGAGAAACAGATTTTGGTTAAGAAGCTCGAAAAAAAGAGAAAATTGAGGGATGGGATCATGAAAACAATTGACTTATGCTGCGGAATCGGAGGAATCAGGAGGGGCTTTGAACTGGCAGGCGACTTCGAAAATGTACTTTCAGCGGAAAACGATGAATATGCGTGCAGAACGTACCAGCATCTGTTCGGTGATGATCCCAGACATGATGTGACGGATGAAGCATTCAAGGAGCTGGTGACGCGAACGAAGTATGATGTTCTGCTTGCGGGTTTCCCGTGTCAGGCATTCAGTAAAATCGGCCTCAGGAAAGGATTTCGTGATATCACGAAGGGGACCATATTTTTTGACATAGCTGAAATCATTGACCGTACGATGCCGAAGGTTGTGTTCCTGGAAAATGTGGAGAATCTGGTAAGCCATGACAAGGGACAGACTTTTAAGATCATCGTAAATACTCTGGAGAATGAGTTGAACTATCATGTCATTGGAGTGGAAAAGGACGGGGACGGGGAGCTAAAGTATGACAAAAAGTCCTTCATAAGAAACACGAAGAATTTCGGGCTTCCACAGAACCGACCGAGAGTGTACATAGTAGCATTCAGCAGAGATTATTTCGGAAAACATTTGGATATTTTACCGAAAGAGACTCCGACAGAGGGACGAAAAGAAATATTTCATTCGGTTCTGGACATTTTGGACATCGAGGTTTCGGAAAGATTCTTCCTCTCATCTGGATTTCTGGAAACACTAGAAAAGCACAGGGCCAGGCAGAAAAGCAACGGAAACGGGTTCGGTTATAGGATCGTCAATGACGCTTCCATTACTAGACCGCTTGCGCATACCATTCTTGCGACAGGAGGTTCTGGAAAGGAAAGAAATCTGATTTATGATCCAGACAACGGCCGCGATATTGCCGGAACAGATGTACCGGGAAAGAAAACCCCCATAAACGAAAAATGCATCAGAACCATGACTCCAGAAGAGTGGGGACGCCTTCAGGGATTCATCGGATATGCGTTTCTTGACAAGAACGGGAAAGAGACTTTTTCTTTTCCAGAAAAAATGTCGAATCAGCAGAAATTCAAGCAGTTCGGCAATTCCGTTTCGATACCGCTCATTGAGGAAATGGCGCTGTTCATAAAAGAATGTGTGGGACGAATGGAAGCGGAATTCTCGGAAGAGGAGAGGGAGCGTTATAAAATTCCGGGGGCATTGCTTAAGGTACAGAATGATATTCGGAAACTGTTAAAGGGTGAGAAGCCGAAGACGATTGAAAAATGTTGTCAGCTTGTTTCGGAAATCGGACTGAGCAACGGTTTCCGCGCGGAGGACATCGGGGCGGCGCTCGGGCAGTCCAATGTCACCGCATATAATTATCTGCGCAGGTTAGAACGCGCAAAATGCGTGGAATTCGACAGTGACGGCTATAAACTGAGAGCGGAAAAGAAAAAATTTTCGGCTGAAATGTAATGGCGAAAGGGGGAAGTTCGATGGATGTTGAAAGCCTGAAAAAAATCATGAAAAAATGCGACGTTTATTTTGAGGATCAGCTCATTTCCGGAGAACTGCTCCTGCGGTCTTTCATGGATTTCCTGACCGATGAGGCCGGTAAGATGGAAAACAACGGAAGCATTGTGCTGCATCTGGCTTCTCCGTGTTTTGACGCAATCTCGGTTGCATGGGCGTCTCTGGCCGTCATAGTCGGGAATGAAACGGATGTTGAGTCCATCATCAGAAACCTCAGACCGGGAGACAAGGTCCTTTATGATCGGAAAAGAGCGGAATTCATCGGGCTGAACACGGATGAGGACGGTGTAGAACGGGTGCGAATCCGCTGCGGAGGCGGTACGATAAGGATAGGAAGAAAAAGCTGGGCACGCATCACGCCGTATTACGGTCATTCGGAGCGTTACGATGGGCGCGGAATCCGAAACGGAAGTCGTGATCGGGAAGAATTCCTGTCGATGCTGCTTGAATGCGATAAAAAGGATGTTCCTTCCGTGACGGATGCTTCGGTCATCATTGTCATGGATCGCCAGCGGGCAAACCGCTGTATGGACGGCCTGGTTCTACAGACGGGAAATTTGAAAATACGGATTCAGGATCTGGTAACCGCATCGTATTTTACGGATGGAAACGAATATCCGTACGGAGGCAATGCCGGAAAGAATGAAGCGATGATAAAATTCGCGTCAAAAATATCCGTTGGTCTGGATATGACATGGGAAACGGACGGAAACGAATATCTCGGAATGTTTGTCTGCGGGAACGGCCTGATTGAAAGAGAAATTACGGAAATTCCGCAGGTCATGACCAGGGAATCCGTCGGTTTTTCGATTGTGTCCGGCGGCATTGATCTGTCCTGTGCGGAAGAACTAATAAAGGAATATGGGAAAGCGGGAGTGTTTGCCTGCACGAAGGCTTTCCTTCTGGAGCATACCCTGCCTCCAATAAACGGAAATGATTTTACCGCTGAGCTGCAACGGCAGGCAGATGCGGTGATAGACCGTGCGATTCATAAGGTGATTCTGCACGGCGAAATGAACTGGAAGGCATACCGGGATTTCAAAAAAGCCGTCGGGTATGTCAGGATGGATGAACTGGACGAGGATGAAAGAGCGTACATAATTCCCAATGCATATTCTCTCATGAACCTGTTCATGACGGCACCGTTTTCTGTCAGGGAAATGGAGGATGCCGTAAAGGAAGGAAGAATTCGCAATGAAGTGGGGCAGCCACATGTCCGCCTGGAAGAACTGGAAAAAAAACTGAAGGAGCTGCCGGTCAATCTTGCGGAAGCTGCGGAAAAAATCGCGGACTCACTGGAAACCGCATACTATGCGGGGTATGATGATCCGCCCAAACGCAGTTTCCTGCGGGAATACATTGACAAAAATTCCGGGCATGGAATTGCCATAGTGGTTCCGAAAGCCTATTATGCCGACATTATATGGAATTACGTGCTGCCCGAACTTGACCCGGAGAAATCGGATGTTGAAATCGTGACGATGGCCCGTTTTGACGGAATACGTGCATATGACCGTATTCTGGTTGTCGGGAATCTGAACGGAAAACGTTTTGACATCTTCCGTTGCATATCATCCGCGGAAATTACGGTGCTTCTGTACGAGGCGGAAGCCGTCATGTTCCGCGCAAAGGAGAGGCGAAGTCGCGTGACGGAGCGGCTGTTTAATGAACGCCAGTGTACGGCTGATGACGGTGATGATGAAATCGAAGAGAATGGTTCCGTCGCGGGCGTGGATGAAGTTGAGAATGTGGATGAGGAAATTGCGTCCTACACGGAAGAAATCGTCACGAAAAAGTTCGATGCGGCCCTGCGCCGGGAAGGAGAAAACAATACGGTTCCGCCCGTGGATGTTTCCGTGCTTGTCCGCTTTGAGGACGGGGAAGGAGCCATGCTTTCAAAACATTACGAAGCGTATGTGCTGAATGATGAAAAGGGCGAAGCCGAAAAGAAAAAGGCGGATGATCTGAAAACCGGGGATCGGATGATATTCCTTAACCGTGATGAAGGCACTCGGGATATCGTCGATTACATTTTAAAGGAACTGATCGACGGTAACCGGATTAGTAACGGAACCATGAAAGATTATGAAATGTCCCGTAGGTGGAAAAACGATCTGCTGGAACACATGGAAAAAACCGGGCATTCGCCGAGACAGCTCGCGGATGAGATGAAAGGAAACGGTGTTCAGGTTCAGAGAAATACCGTAATGAACTGGATCGATGAGGATGCGCATACAGTGGCTCCGCAGTCATGGGAATCGCTGTTACATATTGCTTATTTGACGAACGATTTAGACATGCTCGACCATGCAAAAGAGTATTTTGAAGCATGTAAAAGAATTAGAAAGGTGCGGAAAGATATCCTGAAGGAACTGGGTGTGGCCATCATTAAATTTCTGGAAGGACAGGAGGCACCCGAAGGAATGATTCCACCTGAGATACGGGAACGGCTCGGAACGCTGGCGGCAGTTCTTCGGATAGAAACGATAATAAAGGATGACAGATCCGTGCCGGTCTACATGACAAACCGGCCTCTGGATCTTGACGGGGGATTGTAAACATGGGATTTAAGTCTGAAATGATTAAGGCCAGAGATGAATTCATTGCTCTGGTAAAGGCGGAGCTTCTCGGACCGGGATCGGAAGTGTCCGTCCCGGACGCGGAACATGAACTGATCACGACCGTTCCGGAAAAACGATATTCGATCGGAATTCTTTTTCCAAAGGAAAATAAAATGCAGGCGGACGGAAACGACGTGGATCGTGCCGTCCCGGAAGACGAAAAGAAAGACGCGGAAGAGGCGGAAACGGTTGCATTCGATGATTCAGATTATGTCGGAAAGGACATGATGGTAAAGAAAAAGGACAAAAAGACAGCTGATGAGGCTGATGATGACCCGGATTCGGAGGATAATCTGGATGAGGAAGTCAGTCTGGCCGCTCAGAATATGCCGTCCTCTTTCGGAATAACGTTTTTTGTCAGAGGAAATACCGACTGTGTCAGAATTTCCTTAAAGTACGGCACATACAGGAATTCCCGCATGGAGGACTGCAGAATTCCGTTTACACCAGCAAAAGCGGGAGAATGGACAGCCCCGGAAGAAATTGATCGCTACGTCAGATATGATAAGGAAGAAAAGACCCTGAGACTAATCAACGGAATCAACCGGAAAACGGTCCGGCAACTCAAGGAACGGGATCTGCTGGATACGGATGAGGATCAGCTCATCGATAATTTGTACAAACTCGCCGATCAGCTGCAGAGTGGTTACGTCAGGGAACCGTGCGAACTAAATAATTACGAAATCGTGTTCGGGGACGGGGATTACGCGAATGAAACGTGCATTGCAAATCATGATCTTGTGGAAATTACGGCGCTCAGAAGAAAAATGGAAAACGGAACCACGGCCCTGACGATCATGGTGGTCAATGCCAAAACGGGACGGCCGCAGAGCAACAACTGCATTTTTCAGCCAGAGCTTCGGGTGGATTCGGAGGATAATGAGTTCTCGTTTGAAAAATATTCAGGAGCCATGAATTTCGATTTTCTTGATGAGGAAGAGCAGTCCCTTGAACTCCAGTATAGAAACAAGCATGTGTACGGAACTGGTCTTGGAACGGCGGTCAACTGGAAGATCAATGAAAACGGGAAAGGGTTCATACGGAACGACTTTTTCCCGGAATTTGAAGTACCATCCATGGACTTTACGCTTCCGGGTGATTGCGGGGTTAGTGATCGGACACTGTCCATGAAATATCTTTCCGATCTGAACGATACGGAAAAAAACGTGAAAATCCACGATCTTGGAAATCTGGTTGATGCGTATTCTGCATGGATTGATGATCTGATTGTACGTTCGCATGCGCTGGAACCGCGTTTTGCAAAGGCGGCCGACAGGAACCTGAAGGGGTGTCGGAAAGCGTGCGAACGCATGAGGAACGGAATTCGCATCCTTGAAAAAGACGACATGGCATGGGATGCCTTCCAGCTTGCCAACCGCGCCATGTTCATGCAACGCGTCCAGCTTGCGATTCAGAGAGAATATCCGACATCATACCCGGATGAAAGGACACTGTCGAACGTCTTGAAGGACATTGATTACGAAACGGCAGATGAAACTTTTTCAAAGGATCGGTACGCGTGGAGACCATTCCAGCTTGCGTTCATGCTTCTGGATGTCGCCTCGGTGACCGATGATGACAGCGCCGACCGTTCCCTGGTGGATCTGATCTGGTTCCCGACTGGCGGCGGAAAAACGGAAGCTTACCTGGGGCTTACCGCAATGACCATTTTTTACCGTCGTTTCCGTCATCCCGCACAGGGCGGGGGAACGACCGTCATCATGCGTTATACGCTCAGGCTTCTTGCAGCGCAGCAGTTTACGAGAGCATCGACGCTCATCTGTGCCTGTGAGTTCATCCGCAAGGACTGCGAATCAAAGGAATCTAAGTATAAGCGTTATACGCTCGGAATAACTCCGATTACCATAGGACTGTGGATCGGAGGAGAGCATACGCCGAACACCGATGACGGAGCAAAAACGAATCTAGAAAAGCTTCGGAAAGCCACTTCCTATAGTCTGGAGTACGCAAAGGATACATACAACAAATTCCAGGTCCTGAAGTGTCCATGGTGCGGAACCCGCATGACGCCGGAAAGAGACGGAAATAAAAAGATCCGCGGCACTTTCGGTTACAAGATGCACGGAGGAAATCATTTTGCCCTTTACTGTACGAGACAGGCATGCCCGTTTGGAAACAGGCTGCCGGTTCAGGTGGTGGATGAGGAACTGTACAATGAACCGCCGACGCTTCTTTTCGGAACTGTGGACAAATTCGCAATGCTTCCGTGGGAGAATCGGATCGGGCACTTTTTTGCGCTTAATTCTGGAAACCGGGCGCCGGAGCTTATCATACAGGATGAGCTTCATCTGATCTCCGGCCCGCTCGGAACCATGGTCGGTCTGTATGAGAGCGCTGTGGATGCGCTGTGTCGCAGAAAAGGAAACGTGACCAAAATCGTGGCGTCAACGGCGACAATACGCCGGGCGGTTGAACAGTGCGCTGCTCTTTACGATCGTGATGTCAGCCAGTTCCCACATCCGGCACTTGATGCGGAGGATTCCTTCTTTGCAAGGGAAAAGAAGATTGATTACAAAAAAGAAAATTTTGGCAGAAAATACGTGGGACTCATGCCGTCTGGCAAGACCAAGGCAATGATGGAGATCCGCTCCATGGCCGCAATACTGCAGAAGGCGAAGGACATGAATGTCAGTGACGAGGTAAGAGACAAGCTATGGACGCTCACGGCATATTATAACAGCCTAAAAGATCTCGGCAAGGCGGCGACCATGGTGGATGATGATGTCAAGGACTTCATGAAGAGAATGTGCTACCGCCTGAAATCAAACGCGGAAGTGAGAAAAATCGGAACCGCGGACGAACTGACCAGTCGTGTTTCCACCACCCAGTTGAATCAGACGCTGGATAAACTGGAAAAGAATAAATATTCTACGGAAAACATGAAAAAGCATCTTCCTCCGTATCCGTGCAATGTTTTGCTGGCCACGAACATGATTTCCGTCGGCATTGACGTGGCACGGCTGAACGTGATGCTTCTGGTGGGACAGCCGAAACTTACCAGCGAATACATCCAGGCATCAAGCCGTGTCGGACGTGAGTATCCGGGCGTGGCGTTTACCATGTATGACGGAGGAAAAAGCCGTGACAGATCTCATTACGAACAGTTTAGACCGTATCATGAATCCTTCTACCGTCATGTCGAACCGACGGGAGCCACTCCGTTTTCGTCGCCCGCGAGAAAAAGAGCGCTTCATGCGGTCATGATTGCTTATATAAGACTTTCGGTGGGAGAGCTGTCTGGTGAAAACGATGCGATAAAATTCCGCTTGGAAGATCAGAAAAAGACGATTGACGATATTGGCAGATATATGATAAACCGCTGCGTTGACGTCAATCGGCGCATTAACCCTTACGTGGAGGATGATTCTGACGATCTCAAAAAGGAAATGGAGGAGATTCTTGAAAAGTGGGATGATCTTGCAAGGGATGCGGAAGAAATTTTCTGCTACGGCAGAAGGTTCATGGTGAAGAATCCGGATGCTTCGGGTGAACGCCTGATGAAAGTGTTTGGAACCTTCCGGGAAGATCCGGCATTCGAAACAATGACGTCCATGCGAAACGTTGACATGATGGTGCCGGGTTCCATCATCGAGTGGAAGGAGGATGATGATCAGGATGGCAGATAAAAATATTGAAAAAATAAGACTGAACGCGACATCGCATTCGGTGCGCGCGGCCCAGGCTGTATTGCAGTACGGTGTTGGGGCAATGGTCGATTTTCCCTCCCAGACGCTCATGACTGCGGCACCCAAATACTGGAATGATCAGATCGTTCGCATTCACGATGAACGGTTGGAAAAATCACTGGGAGTACGGTATTTCGGAATGCCTGTGGGAGGCAAAAACCGGGATGGAATCGCATATGCCAGGTTCCCGGAATGGTATTTCTGCCCGAAATGCCGCCGCTTTCAGCCCCTTTCAAAATGGATTGCCGAGTTTAATAAAAATGTGAAGGAACAGGAAAAAACAAACAACAGAAACATGAGCCGCAGACTCTACTGCCCGAAGGACCGCGTTGAACTTGTCGTGGCGAGAATCGTCACGGTGTGTGCGCGGGGACACATCAATGATTTTCCGTGGGTAAAATGGACACATGCAAAGAGTTTCGGTGGCCCGAAACCGGTTTGTGCGAATCCTCAACTTACGTTTACAACAAGCCCGGTCGCTTCGGAAGGTCTGGAAGGTCTCAGTCTGAAGTGTACCACATGCAATGCATCGGCTACATTGAAGGATGCCTTCAATGATGGGATATTTGAAAGGCTGGATGAGAAAACGAAAAATAGGTATGATTTTACGTGTGAAGGAAGACATCCGTGGAAAAATCAGACGGATGCCTGCCCGTGCTATCCGAAGGTGCTACAGAGGGGAAGCTCTTCCGTGTATTTCCCGGTAACGGCAAGTTCCCTTGTCATTCCGCCGTTTTCGGACATCATTAATACCCGTATTGACAACAGCGCCCTTTATGAAGAGTTCAGAAATGAAATTAATGGATTTCTTAAAGCCAGAAACAAAAACAAACTGACAGCGGATGATTTTGAAGAACTTGTACAGGAAGCAATTCAGGAATATTCGAAGAAAATAGCCGATAACATCGGGTGCAGACAGGATCAGGTGAGTGAAATCCTGAGCAGGCGGATGTCTGTAGGTGACGAAGTCAATTATGACACGGGCAGTATAGAATACAGAGCTGCGGAATTTGATGCCCTTTCCGGGCGGGCTTCCGTCAAAGGAACAGATTACGATGACTTTAAGCGTGTCGGAACCGACATAAAAAAATACAATATCCCGTTTGTAAAGAGCATCTCCCTGATTGAAAAAATCAGAGAGGTACAGGTGATGCTCGGGTTCTCAAGGATCAGCCCGTTTTCCGCATCCATGATAGCAGATGGAGGCTTGAATTCCAAGTTTGTCTCCGTTAGAGAGGTGGAAGATAACTGGTATCCGGGGTATAACGTGTACGGTGAAGGAATTTTCATCGAATTTGACGAGGATGCGATCAACAGGTGGAGGAGCGGAAACGGAACACTGGAAAAGCGTGTAAACATGCTTCAGGAGAACTATGATAAATCCTTTATCGGCAGGCAGCATAAAAGGGAGATTTCCGGGAAATTCCTTCTCCTACATACCATTTCGCATCTGCTGATCAAACAACTGAGCTTTGAATGCGGATACAACATTTCCTCACTAAAGGAAAGAATCTACTGCGGTGAAGCGGCGGAGGGCAAGGAAATGGCTGGAATTCTGATTTACACGGCAAGCGGGGATTCGGAGGGCACACTCGGAGGTCTTGTGCGTCAGGGAAGATACGATACGTTCCCGCGCATATACAGGAAGGCAATCGAATCGGCCGTTATCTGTTCCAATGATCCGGTATGTTTGCTCAGCAATGGTCAGGGCAGGGATTCCCTGAATCTTGCGGCGTGTTATTCCTGCTGCCTCCTTCCGGAAACCTGCTGTGAGGAATTCAATGTTTTTCTGGACCGCGGAGTTGTTGTGGGAACATACGACAATAAAAAACTCGGCTTTTTCTATGAGCAGTTGTATGAAAACGGCGGATGGAAACGTGACCTGGGGTCTCCGAAAAGGAAAACGACGGAAAAGGAACGACCGACGGGACGCGTGATCATCACCGCGGGTATGGACATGAGCGGAGAAAACCGTGAAAGCGTGATTTCCGATATTTCGCAGTTTTCGGAAACTGATGGGGAACGTGAACTTGCTGAATGGCTTAAAAGCAGCGGTGCACTTGTCGGGAAACGGATGCCGCTTCGGGACGTGAAATTCAGCGTGTCCGGGAACTCTGGTACTTGGGAATGCGATTATTACTGGCAGGATTCGGAAATCATGTATTTTGCTTCCGGTCAGGAAAAAGGCATGGAAATTGCCGCGGAAAACGGCGTAAAATGTATTTACGGACCGGACGGGCAGAGTGAAAACAATCAGCGGGTAATCAGGGAGATGAGATGATATGGCCGTAATGATTCCAGAAATACCGAATCCGTTTCAAACTAGAAGCCTTGAAGACGTGATGTTTGAGGCTTTGAAGAGCCTGCCGGATTCCTGTATGATTTTTCATTCCTTCCGTCTCACGGATGTGAAGGCTGGGATTTTGAATGAAAGCGAGACCGATTTTATCATTTTTGACAGGGAAAGAGGGGTTCTGTGCCTGGAAGCGAAAGCGGGAGCTGTTTCCTTTCGTGATGGCCGGTGGATGTACGGAAACGGAACACCGATGCGTTCAGGAGGTCCGTTCCGACAGGCCGCAGCCAACAAATGGAAACTGATGGAGCTGATCGGAAACAGTCGGCTCGGCTTTCTTACGGAAAGAATCAAATTTCTGCACGGAGTATGGTTTCCGTCCCTTTCCAGTGAACGGATTGATGAGATCGTCATGCCGCCGGAAGCGGACAGAAGAATCGTGCTGGGCAGCGAGGCGCTTTTCGATGCATGGACATGCATTGAACACCTGTTTTCACTGAATGTTCCGGCCGGGATTGTCACCGACATTTCAGACGGGGAGTTCCGTGCCGTTGTCCGCGAGATTCTCTGCCCGAAATTCAACATATTTCCGCCGCCCAAATTTGACGTTGATCTAAAGCACGCCGTGTTTCACCGAATGCTTGATGAACAGAGCGGAATCCTGAATTTCCTCACGGAACAGAAAAGCGCGGTCATAAACGGCGCCGCGGGAACGGGAAAGACTATGATAGCCGTTGAAAAAGCCGTGCGTCATGCCGCGGACGGAGAAAGGGTTCTTTTCCTCTGCTACAATTCGGAACTGAAAAAATTTCTTGTACTTCATTATGAAAATCCGCTTATTGATTTCATGACCCTGGACGGTTACGTGTGCAGGCTCTGCGGTGTTTCCGTTTCGGATTACGGCAGGGCAGAAAAGAAACTGAAGGACTTTGCTGCATTCGACAGTTTCCCGTATGATCATGTCATTGTGGACGAGGGACAGGACTTCGGTCGGGATGCGGTGGAGAATGCCAAACTGCTTCATCTGCTGCATGATGCCGTACTGGCTGATCCGAATTCAAAATCATCCTGTTACGTGTTTTACGACAGATTCCAGGTGGTACAGTCGGATCGGATCCCGGGCTTTATACGGAACGCGGAATGCCGACTTACACTGCATAAAAACTGCAGGAACACGGAAAACGTATGTAGAACGGCAATGAGTCTTTTGCCGGAATGCGGAAAAGCGGAAGTCCTACGCGGTATTGCCGGGAAAATTCCTTGCATTCATTTCTGCGGTGAGAAAACGTATTTCAATGCCCTGGATGATGTGATTGGCGGATTGCACAGGGACGGAATCGATGACATCGTGATTTTGACCCTGTCAACGGAAACGGACAGCATTGTAAGTGAATCCATAAGAAACGGTGTTTACGGGGAATGTCGGTTCATGAGCTGTAGAAAATTTAAAGGACTCGAAGCGGACGCAGTCATTCTTGTTGATTTTACGGAATTGACCGTGATCAATGATGCCATGTTGTTTTATGTTGGAGCATCAAGGGCGCGCATCCGGCTGGAAATAATGACCACCATGGATAATGAATCATGTCGAAACACAATGGAACGGATGAAAGGAGAAGGTGCCGGGCGCAGACCCATGCGTGATTTGGCTTCCATGCTGAAATGCACGGCACTGGTGCATCATTAAGGAGAGTGATCGGTCATGACGAAGCCAGTAAGTGAGCAGAGAAGTGAAAACATGCGCCGGATTCATGAAAAAGACACAAAGATTGAACTTGTCCTGCGGAAGATTTTGCGAGAGCACGGATACGGATACAGGAAAAACTGGGCGGAACTGCCCGGAAAGCCGGACATTGTTCTGACGAAGTATAAGATTGCGATTTTTTGCGACAGTGAATTTTTTCACGGAAAGGACTGGGATGTGCTGAAACCTCAGCTGGAGCGAGGAAACAACGGATCGTTCTGGATAAAAAAGATTGCAAGAAACATGGAACGGGATGACGAAGTGAATAAAGCATTGCTGTTTCGGGGATGGACGGTTATCCGGTTTTGGGGTAAGGATATAATGAAAAAGCCGAATGAATGTCTGAAAGTAATAGAAGAAACAATATTCGATAATATGATGGCGGAAAGAAATTCCAACGTGGATGATATGGAATTGTTTTAGAAAAATCCAGAAATATTAGTTCTTGATGCGCCATTTTCCAATCTTAGTAATGAAAAAGTTGACCAGAGGCACAGGTACCTGACTCCACGAATACAATACGGAGGCTAAAATGGATACAGAACGATATTTTAAAGCTACTGAAGAGAATTTAAATAGCATAGCGAATTATTTGGAGGGCACAAAAGAAGAACTTAAAGTAATAATTGACTACGTTGAGCTTATGAGACATATGCAAGAAATACATCAGTGGTATGATATATTTGTGTATAGTCGTAGAAACTTGAAAAACGCTGTATTGAAGAAAGACAAAATAGGAATCAATGTATATCTTATAAGTTTAATAAGTGCAGGAAAAACTATCGCGGATTCAGTGACTTTATGTATAAAAAATAATTTAGAGGAAGAATGTTTGTTTATTAGAAATGAATATGATAGTAATTTTTCCTATAAGTTTTTGATACGATTGAGAAACTATTCTCAACATGGACATATTCCAGTTAGTATTATAGAAGGGCAACCTAGATTTGACCTTCTTCAAATTTATAATACACCTCATTACGATTTTAATAGTAATTTGAAGAAAGACGTAGATGAGTTTATAGAATTTATACATGAAAATCAGGAATCGATAGAAGGTCCTATGTTAAGCTTCGAAAGTACAGTAGTTTTATATACGTGTTCAATCTTTAGAATATATAAAAAATTTTTAGAAAAGATATGGGTCTGTGTAGCACAATATTGGAGTGAAATTCAATTACTAATAAAAGAAAAACCGGAAATGATAAAACATAATGATAAAAAAATGGACGGATTGATGTTTTATGTTATTAAAGATATTGATGAAAAAAATATGCAAGCGGTAGATATAGTATCTGATCCAAATAAATTGATTACTCTATGGGAAAATGATGTGATTGCTATATTGAAAGATGAAACACGAATAGTGAAGGAAATGAAGAAGAGATCCTTGACGATTGGGGACTTAAACAAACACATTGGGGTCTGACCGTGCGTCCAGCTAAACGGAACAAACTATGTTATCCGGCTGAAGGAAAACAAGATTCTCCGTGAAAAAGCGTCGTTTCTTGCAGATGCACTTACCAGTCGGACTCAAAATAACAAGGTGGACTACGCTGTGGTTTACGGTGAATTCATGTACAAAGCTGGTCCATGGCCTTATGAAAGACGCGTTGTGTGCAAGGTTGAGAAGCCAGAAAATCAAATGGTTTACATGTATACCTTTATCGTCACAAATATGGATTCCTCACCGGAATATCTCATCAAATTTTACTGCAAAAGAGGTCTGATGGAAAACTTCATCAAAGAAAGCAAATCTGGTTTTGATTTTTCTGCGGTGAGCAGTCACAACAGAATCGTAAATGCAAACAGAGTCCAGGTACATGCTCTTGCTTACAACATATTTAATTGGTTTAGACGATTGGTATTATCAGCAAAAATGCGGAAACAACGCATTGATACCGTCCGTTTAAAACTGCTGAAGATTGCTACAAAAGTAGTTTATTCAGCAAGATATATCACATTCAAGCTGTGTAGCAGCTGCCCATATAAAGAAGAGTTTTATGACACCCTTTCTGCAATAGGTAAGCTGAGTGTACAGCTGGAATAGCAACTGTCAACGAACCTTGACAGCCTGATAATTGCTCCAAAACTCGTCATAGGGATTTTATGCCCTTTTTCTGACGAATTGAGAGAAGTTATGGCTGCATGGATCATTTTTTCAATTCATGGTGCAAGTTTTAGGTTAGAAATTGCTCCATGAATAATTCAGGATAAATTATACCAGCCCAGAAAAATCGTAACTGGTAGAACACTTATTATAAAGTGAAGCGGCATTGGTCGTCTCCCGTGAAGACGTGAATTGAAATGAAGAAGAATAACAGAAAAACACACTCAAAATCAATTGAAAAATCAATCGTAAAAAGTTACGATTGATTTTTCGCGTATTTAAACATATAATATAACCATTAAGACTGGGAAAGGAAATGATTGCTATGCGTGAAACAAGAATATTGGAATTCAAGGAAACGATTACGAATACTTTTTTGAAAACAGTCAGTGCCTTTTCGAATTATAATGGCGGAATGATTCTTTTTGGCGTAGATGATGATGGAAATGTAAAAGGCTTGCCAGATGTAAAGCAGGCTTGCCTGGATATCGAAAATAAAATCAATGACAGTATTTCGCCTCAGCCAAATTATATGCTTGAACTACAGAATAATGATCAAACGATAAAACTTACTGTAAAAAGTGGTCTTCAGAAGCCATATTTATATAAATCGAAAGCATACAAACGAAATGATACAGCAACGATAGAGGTAGACACACTTGAATTTTCAAGGCTTGTATTAGAAGGAAAAAATATTAGCTTTGAAAACTGCGCGTCGCATTCTCGTTACTTTAGTGATGAGTTAGACGCGCAAT
>OLRA01002082.1_pt1 | contig 21263 bp, 19 predicted proteins | sample 1673011 | NCBI WGS metagenome assembly OLRA01 (sample SAMEA3136746, study PRJEB25190) | human gut metagenome | reverse complement strand
CGCCGTTCTGCGAGTACACAACCTCAGCGAGCTTGTAGCCAGCCTGCTGCAGCTTCTCGACCGAAGCCTTGATGGCCTCGATGTCGTTACCCTCGAGCGCGCTCTTCGCCTCGGCGATAGCGGACTCGGCAGCCGCCTTCGCGTCGGCCGGCGCCTTGTCGCCCAGCTCATCGAGGGTCTGCTGCGTGGCATTCACCAAAGAGTCGGCGTTGTTGCGCGTCTCGACTTCTTCCTTGCGCTGAGCGTCCTCGGCGGCGTGCGCCTCGGCGTCCTTCACCATGCGATCGACTTCGTCGTCGGAAAGCGCGGTGGAACCGGAGATCGTGATCTGCTGCTGCTTGCCCGTGCCCAGGTCCTTAGCGGAAACGTTCACGATGCCGTTCGCATCGATGTCGAAGGTGACTTCGATCTGCGGAACGCCGCGACGCGCCGCCGGGATGCCGGAGAGCTGGAAGCGGCCGAGCGTCTTGTTGTCCTTCGCCATCTGGCGCTCGCCCTGCAGGACATGGATTTCCACGGACGTCTGGTTGTCGGCGGCGGTGGAGTAAACCTCAGTCTTGCGGGTCGGGATGGTGGTGTTGCGGTCGATCATCTTGGTCATGACGCCGCCCATAGTCTCAACGCCCAGGGAAAGCGGGGTAACATCGAGCAGCAGGATGCCCTCGACGTCGCCGGCGAGCACGCCGCCCTGAACAGCCGCGCCCATAGCAACGACCTCGTCCGGGTTCACCGACATGTTCGGCTGCTTGCCCGTCATGCTCTTCACGAGTTCCTGAACGGCCGGCATACGAGTGGAGCCGCCGACGAGGATGACCTCGTCGATGTCGCCCTGGGACATGCTCGCGTCGCGCAGCGCCTGCTCAACAGGCTTGCGGCAGCGATCGAGCAGATCCTTGGTGATGCGCTCGAACTCCGCGCGGGTGAGCGTGTAGTCCAGATGCTTCGGGCCGGTGGCGTCAGCCGTGATAAACGGCAGGTTGATGTTCGCCTGCGTGGTGGAGGAGAGCTCCATCTTCGCTTTCTCGGCAGCTTCCTTCAAGCGCTGCAGGGCCATCTTGTCCTTGCGCAGGTCGATGCCGCCGTTGTCGGCTGCGAACTTGTCGGCCAGCCAATCGATGACGCGCTGATCCCAGTCGTCGCCGCCCAGGTGGTTGTCGCCAGCGGTTGCGGAAACCTCGAACACGCCGTCGCCGAGTTCCAGGATGGACACATCGAACGTGCCGCCGCCAAGGTCGAACACGAGGATCTTCTCGTCCTTGTTGGTCTTATCGAGACCGTAGGCAAGCGCTGCTGCCGTCGGCTCGTTGATGATGCGGAGCACTTCGAGGCCCGCGATCTTACCGGCGTCCTTCGTCGCCTGGCGCTGCGCGTCGTTGAAGTACGCAGGCACGGTGATGACGGCCTGGGTGATGGGGCTGCCGACCTGCTTTTCGGCATCGGCCTTCAACTTCTGGAGAACCATTGCCGAGATTTCCTCGGGGGTGTAATCCTTGCCCTCGATGTTAACGACCGCACGGCCGTCCTTGCCGGCCTCGACCTTGTAGCTCACCTTGGACTGCTCAGCCTTCGTCTCATTGAAGGAGCGGCCGATGAAGCGCTTGACGGAAGAAACCGTGTTTTCCGGGTTGGTGACTGCCTGGTTCTTCGCAGCCTTGCCGACGACGCGCTCGCCGTCCTTGCGGAAGCCCTCGACCGACGGGGTGGTGCGATCGCCTTCGGCGTTCACGAGGATCTCAGGCTCGCTGCCTTCCATGACTGCCATTGCAGAGTTCGTGGTGCCCAAGTCAATACCGAGAATCTTAGACATTATGTTTCCTCTCCTTTTAGAGATAGTTACCGTGGTTTCGAGGGGAAGGCTTTCAGAAGAGCCGCTCCGAGTTTTCGCGGCTGCCCCATCGACCTACCCGTTCGATATTGCGTACTATAAAATCTAAGTGCGATGCTGTCAAGTTTGCTTCTGAATTTCGCTAAGGTTTTTTGCAAAACTAGTGCTCAAACGATTGACCTGCGATAACGCAAATTATGGTATGCAGGAATTGTGAAGATATCACATACGAAATCTAAGTCGGGAAGACTCAAGAAGGCCAATCAAAGCGGGGGGAGAGTGCTTAAAGCCGAGGCGCTGCGACGAAAAGGGGCTCACATTCCCACGGTGAAGAGGAAGCCCCCTCGCGCCCCGCGACGCGCGAGCATTCCCCAAGCCCGCGGCAAACGAGGGCCCCGCCCCGCGCGGCGCTACGGCAAGACAAGTTCTTCGATGTTGAGGCTCTCGCAATTGAGCGCGAAGACCGACTCCCCCGCTTGAGCATCTGACCAGGCAAGAGGGCCTTTCCCCAGGAAGGCAAGCTGCACGCCCGCCGCCTGCAGTGCCCCCACAACGCGGTCTTGCGTGCCTTTGCGCACGCGCATCGAAAAGTAAAGTCCCCGGTCGAGCCCTTCGAACGCGACTTCCTGCGCAAGGGAGCTCTCGCGCACGCGGCCCACCAGCCCGTCCTGCAGACGCTTCACATGGGTACGCAGGCGGTTCACATGCCGCTCGTAATGTCCCTGCTCGATGAAGCGGGCGAGGGCAAGCTGCTCGAGTGGGCTGACCGTGTTCGAGTAAAAACCCAGTTTGAGCTCGAATTGCGCAGCGAGGTCCTCAGGGAGGGTCATATAAGCGATGCGGAATGCCGCACCGAGGCTTTTCGTGAACGAGTTCAAATAGATGACGCGCCCCGCCACATCGACGCTCGCGAGCGGCGCGATCGGGCGCCCCGACATGCGGAATTCCGCATCGTAGTCGTCTTCGATGATGAAGCGGCCGCGCGGCCCGTCGGAGGAAAACGCCCGCGCCGCATCCATTCGCGACCAGTTGAGCAAATCGCGTCGGTGGGCGGCGGACATGACGACCCCCGTCGGGAATTGGTGAGCGGGCATCACATGCGCCACGCTCGCGCCGCTTTCACTCAATGCAGCGACGTCGATGCCTCCCGCCGCAAGCGGAACGCTCGCGCAGCGCGCACCCTGGGCATCGTACATGCGCTCGAGCAGCGAATACCCCGGGGATTCTATCGCGAAAGTGCGGTCGCGCCCCAGCAGCTGGATTATCAGCTGATAGAGCGTCTGCGATCCCGCAGCGACGACGATGCGCTCGGCGGGGACATCCATGCCGCGATATTCGCGCAGGTAAGCGGCAATTGCTCGACGCAAGCGCGGAGACCCAGCGCCGAGAGCGGCTTGCGCGAGCGTTGCGGAAGACTCCTCCGCAAGCGTCCGTCGCATCACGCGAGCCCAGGTTTGATAGGGGAAAAGCGCCGTTGCCGCCGACTCTGACGAAGGTGCGGGGGTCGCCGGGCCGCCTTCCGAAGCGAAGGCCGGAACGCCCTCGGCCATCCGCGCCGAAGCGCCTGGGGACGCGAGCCTTCGCTCTGGGGAGACAGCGGGAAACTGCGTCATGCCCGCAGAGGCGGGAGAAGGCCGCCGAATCGCGTTTTCGGGGATGCTGTCAGACGCTGCGCTCCCGCGCAGGTGGTCTCCGCCGCGCTGTCCACCGCGCTGCCCGTCGCATTGCCCGCCGCGCGCAACGAGGGAAAGCTCGCACGCGAAGTAGCCCCTGCGCTCTTCGGCGCGCACATAGCCTTCCGCAATGAGCTGAGCGTAGGCCGCTTCGACCGTAATGACGCTCACGCCGAGATTGCGCGCGAGCGCCCGCTTGGAGGGAAGCTTCTCGTCGGGCAGGATGTTCCCATGGGCGATATCGTGGCGAATACGCCGATAGAGGTAGTCATAGCGGCTCGCGTTTCCTCGCTTGCCCATATCGTAGGACAGCATTTCCCGTCATCACGCCAATCTGGTCTTATTAATTACTCGCAATTTGACCATATTAACAGGATCAAGTTCGACGTATGATGCCAAACTATCAAATGCCGATAGAAGGAGTAGGAAATGCCAGAACCGCAAACCGCGCAAGAGCGCGTTGCACTGAACCGCCAGCTCGCCCAGATGCTCAAGGGCGGCGTCATCATGGACGTCACCACACCCGAGCAGGCGCGCGTCGCCGAGGACGCCGGAGCATGCGCCGTCATGGCGCTCGAGCGCATCCCCGCCGATATCCGCGCAGCGGGCGGCGTGTCCCGCATGAGCGACCCGAAGATGATCAAGGGTATCCAAGAGGCCGTTTCCATCCCCGTCATGGCGAAGTGCCGCATCGGGCATTTCGTCGAGGCGCAGGTGCTGCAGGCCATCGACATCGACTACATCGACGAATCCGAGGTGCTCTCCCCCGCCGACGACACCTACCACATCGACAAAACCCAGTTCAACGTGCCGTTCGTGTGCGGCGCGCGCGACTTGGGCGAGGCGCTGCGCCGCATCGCCGAGGGCGCCACGATGATCCGCACGAAGGGCGAGCCAGGCACGGGCGACGTCGTTCAGGCCGTGCGCCACATGCGCATGATGAACGCCGAGATCCGCCGCATCCAAAACCTGCGCGCAGACGAGCTGTTCGAGGCGGCCAAACAGCTGCAGGTGCCCGTCGACCTCGTGAAGTACGTGCACGAGAACGGCAAGCTGCCGGTCGTGAACTTCGCCGCCGGCGGCGTGGCGACTCCGGCAGACGCCGCGCTCATGATGCAGCTCGGCGCCGAGGGCGTGTTCGTGGGCTCGGGCATCTTCAAGTCCGGCAACCCCGCCAAGCGCGCGCAGGCGATTGTGAAGGCCGTGGCAAACTATACCAACGCCAAGCTCATCGCCGAACTGTCCGAGGACCTTGGCGAGGCGATGGTCGGCATCAACGAGAACGAGATCGCCCTTCTCATGGCCCAGCGCGGCAAGTAGGCCGCCACGGACGCCGATATCGCCTGAAAGGTCTTCATATGGGAAAGAAAGTAGCCGTCCTGGCTGTTCAGGGGGCGTTTATCGAACACGAGCGCGCGCTTTCGAAGCTGGGATGCGAATGCATGGAACTGCGACAAGGGCCCGACGTTCGTCAGCCTTTCGACGCACTTGTGCTGCCGGGCGGCGAGAGCACGGTGCAGGCGAAGCTCCTGCGCGAGCTCGACATGATCGACGAGCTGCACCGCCGCATTGCGGACGGCATACCCGTTATGGGCACTTGCGCGGGGCTCATCCTCCTCGCGAAAACCGTCGAGGAAGGCGTTCCCACCGCAGGTGACCCTACCGCAGAAGTGGTCGGGGGAGCCGTCGCGCCAGGAGCTTTCGGCACGCTGCCCGTCACGGTGCGACGAAACGCCTACGGGCGTCAGCTGGGGAGCTTCCACGCGAAAGCACCGTTTTCAGGCATCGAGGGCGACGTCCCCATGACGTTTATCCGGGCGCCCTACATCGCCGAAGCCCACGAGGGTGCGACCCCGCTCGCCACAGTCGATGGACGCATCGTCGCCGTGAGAGCCGGCAACCAGCTCGGCGTAGCCTTCCATCCCGAGCTCGACGACGACCTGCGGATTCACGAGCTGTTCGTGAGCCTTATCGGGTAGATCGAGCAGGGCGCGCAAACAGAAAGGCCGGCTGTCCAATCGAACAGCCGGCCTTTTTCTCGCTTTGTCTGTGAGGTTTATTCCTCAACAACCTCGGGGATGGCGCCCATCGGGCACTCCTCGACGCAATCACCGCATGCGATGCAGTTGTCCTCGTTCACGGGAGCCGCAACGCCGTTGACGACCTCGAGAACCTCCTGCGGGCAGGCGTCAACGCAAATGCCGCAGCCGATGCACTCATCTGCATCAATAACCGGGTGAGCCATGTCAAACTCCTTCTCGTCTCATTCAGATGAAAGCGAATCCCGGCGCCCTCTCGCAACTGACCGCCGCGCGCTCGGGAAACTACTGCCCGAAAAGATACCATTGCAGCCGTTAAATGCAAGAGAAATCGAGCGTTTTTCAGGGTACGGCGCGAATTGATACCGAGACGTCAAGATACGCCGAGCAAAGTCGGACACGCCTCGCGGTGCGCCCGATGATTATTCCCCATTTTGGGATGAAGCGCTCCATCCCCGTTTGAAAAACGCTGGAGGAAGAGCTCACCAGTGCGAACTCATGGCCAAAAGCTCGCCAGCAAGGGCCTACTAACAGATGCGCGGGAGCTGCTCGCCCACCAGCATGTCGAGGATGCGCTTGCCTCCGAAAGCCGTGCGCAGGTAAACCTTCGGCCCACGCTCGGGCTGCATCTCGCCCACTTCGCCGATGATGGCCGCATCGACGCCGTACTTGTTCGCTCGCATGGCGCCAAGCGCGGCATCCGCCTCGTCAGCGGGGACGACGCAAACCATCTTGCCCTCGTTTGCCACTTGGAGCACGTCGTAGCCGAGCATCTCGCAGGCGCCGCGCACCGCGTCCTTCACAGGCACGGAGTCCTCTTCGATGGTGATATCGACCTGCGCCTGATCGGCGAACTCGTTGAGCGTCGACGCCAAGCCGCCGCGCGTCGGATCGCGGAAGCAGCGCGTATTGGGCGCGACAGCGAGAACCTCGGCGATCAGATGGTTCAGCGGAGCCGCATCGCTTTGCAGGTCGGCCGAGAAGCTTAAGCCCTCTCGGCAGCTCATGACGGTGATGCCGTGGTCGCCCAAAGTGCCGCTGACGAGCACCTTATCGCCCGGCTTGCACTGCTCACCGCCCAGGCTCACCCCCTCGGGAACAACGCCCACACCCGCGGTGTTGATGAACACGCCATCGCCGTGACCGCGGTTCACAACCTTCGTATCGCCCGTGACCAAGCGCACGCCCGCCTCGCGCGCCGTTTCTGCCATCGTGGAGCAAATGCGCTTCAAATCAGCCATGGGATAGCCCTCTTCAAGGATGAAACCGCAGCTCAGATAAAGCGGGCGGGCGCCTGAAGTGGCCACATCGTTCACCGTGCCGCAAATCGCGAGCCGCCCGATGTTGCCACCGGGGAAGAACTGAGGGGTCACAACGAAGCTGTCGGTGGAGAAGGCCAGCCGTTCGCCAGGCTTGGGCGCCGGCAAAACCGCCGCGTCGTTCCCCTGCAGAAGCTCGTCGTTTCCGTAGGCCTCGTAGAAAACCTCATCGATGATGCGCTTCATCATCGACCCGCCACTGCCATGCCCGAGCATCACTTTCTCATCCATGAAGACTCTCCCTTGCCTTCGCCGCCCGCAACGCGCTTATCGCGCGCGGGGAAATCGTTCGTTTGCCCCATCATACGCCAGAACGCGCGGCGGGGCACGGCCCACCAACGGGTTGGCAGGCAAACAGCAGATGCAGGGACGCGGGACGGCGCTACCGTTCCGACAAGCTCCTCAACCCCTTCTGGACAAATACAGGCGTTTTAGGGGGATAGGCGCTCCCGCCCGCGCTTCGACCGTTGGTTTGGAGGCATAGTTACTCCCCATATTTGAAGTCAATGGGAAGCAACGCCCTGACAAGTTGAAAAAGGAGGCGGGGCACCCCCCTTAAACGGCGATTTTTGTCCCAAGCGCGAGGTATCCGTGTCGGCCCGCGACTATCAGCAGCAGCCGCCTCCACAGCAGCCGCCGCCGTCAACCGACGGAGCGTTGCCGCAGCCTTCATAGGGGCCAAAGTGGATAGAGCGATCACCGAAGACCTCGAAGTACTTGCCGAAACGGGTGTCCTGCACATAGCTGCACGAATTACCGCACACGTCGAGGCGCAAATCCTTGAAGAAGCGATGGTGGTCGTCAAGGTCAAAGTAGTTCTCGCACCCCTCGATACCGCCGCGGTAAATTGCGGTCTGACCGTACTGCTCGCAGATGTCCTCCTCCGTATCAGGCAGTTTGAACGCGCGGACCGTGCGCGAGCTGTATTGGATGTTGCCGACAAGCGCCTCGACCTCGGGATTGTCGATAGTGGCCGCCGAAGAGCTCATATAGCGGAAGTCAACCCAGCCAACACGGGACATCATGCGGCGGAAGTCCTCAATGTACATCGCGCCGCCGAGGCACTCGCCCAGAAGGATCGGGTTCTCGTTGATTTCCTTCGGAACGCGGCGGTCGGCGAAGATGTCGGAGAAGTACAGCTCGCCGCCGATCTTGAGGACGCGCCAGATTTCCTTGAAGACCTGCTCTTTCATGGGCGACAGGTTAATGACGCAGTTGGAGATGACCACGTCGACCGACCCGTCGGAAATGGCGGAAAGGTCCTCGATGTAGCTTTCAACGAACTCGACGTTGTCATAGAACTTCGCAGCCATCTCAGCCTGGTGGCTTTTAGCGAACGAAAGCTGATCGGAGTTCATGTCGACGCCGATCACCTTGCCCTCGGGCCCAACGAGCTTGCTTGCCAGATACACATCGCGACCGGTGCCGCAACCCAGGTCGAGCACGGTGCAACCCTCGAGCGCAGGCGGAAGAGGGCTACCGCAACCGTAGAAGCGCGAGGTGATTTCCTCGGGAATCTCTGCCAGCACATCTCGGATGTACCGAGGCAAGCTACCAGTGCCGCAGCTGCACGTGTGGGTGGCCATCTCGCCGCCGTTGTCGATGGACATCTTGCTGTAGTATTCCTTGACCTGCTCGCGAATGTCGTTCATATCTCACCTTTCTTGTTAATCCTAGCCTGTTGCTATGCTATTGTTAAATCATACGATTACAATGCAATTATTGCCAACTGTCCTATAGTCACCATCAGGTTTTCTCCTGAAAGCAGCCTCGAAGGCAATGCCTTCCCCTTATTCGGCAAAGCATTGAGGCTCTGTCAATTCCGAGTAATTTACTAGTATTTTCCCAGTTCAACTAGTATTTCTTTTCGCAAAAAATCGACCGCTTCCTTTATTCGCGCCTATCCAATAGTGGTTCATGTGGTATACCTAGAGAAAGTTCATTTAGGGGAACATTTTCTCACATCGCCTTAGGAGGACGACATGACCCAACGCATTACCCGCCGCACGTTTGTGAAGGGAACCGCTGCGACCGCCGCATTCGCGGGGATGGCCGCCATGGCCGGATGCACAAGCGAAAGCAAGACCGAGACCACGGCCGATGACAAGCAGACCGACGCCCCCGAAAGCAAGTACGACAACACGATTTCGGCCGACACTGAAGACCTCAACATCGTGCTTCTGGGCAAGGACTCGAAGATCGCCGCCATCATCTTGGCCCTCAAGAAGGGCTACTACGAGGAAGAGAAGCTCAACGTCGCCACGCAGACCGTGTCGGGCGGTTTCCCCGAGGCAATGCCTGCGCTCTCCAACGGCACCGCCGACGTGCTCCCCTTCGGTTCCATCCCTTCCTGCACCTATATCGGACAGGGCGATGACCTGGTCATCTTCGGCGGCACCGTCGCCGATGGCTCCGAGTGCGTCACGCTCATCGAGAACAAGGACGCCTATAAGAAGCCCGAGGATTTCAAGGGGAAGAAGATCGGCTGCTTCCGCATGGAGACCGGCCACATGATCACCAAGAGCTGGCTGCGTCAAAACGGCATCGAGGACGGCAAGGACGTGGAATTCATCCTGCTGGAAAGCTCCGCTGCCGAAGTTGCCGCAGTTGAAAACGGCGAGATCGACATGTGCTTCGTAAACAGCGGCTACGGCTACGTCGCCACGCAGGGCGGCAAATGCGCTGTCGCCTTCCGCCCCAACGAGCTGACGGGCAAGGAATTCCCCTGCTGCCGCCAGACCACGAATCGCAAGGCGTTCGAGGAGAAGCGCTCGGCGCTCATCAAGTTCGAAATCGCCAACCTGCGCGCCCTCTACGACATCGAGAGCGACCACGCGGGAACCATCGCGACCATTGTTGAGTACTCCGGCCAGCCCGAGGAGTACATCGAGAACATCACGTACGGCAAGGGCGACTACGTTGCCGCGATGAAGTTCGAGATGGACCCCTACACCGACGACGTGAAGGCGTTCTACGGCGACATGATTGACAACGGCGACATCGACGACACCAATAAGGAGCTCATCGTCGAGCACATGGACTCGACCATCTACAAGGCAGCGCTTGATGCGCTTATCGAGCGCGGCGAGAACAAGGACTTCTACGAGAAGCTCGCTGCCGAGTATGCGAAGCACAACACGCTCGGCATCTAACTACCTTCCCCAGCGCGCCCGCAGCCTGGCTCGCGGGCGCGCGGCTTTTCCATCCGATATCGCGAGGACTCCATGCCTGCCATCTCATTCAAAAACGTGAGCTACTCCTACGTCGACGGCAATGAATCGTTTCTGGCGCTCGAGGACATCGACCTTGAAATCGCCGACGGCGAGTTCGTATGTCTTATCGGCCATTCAGGCTGCGGCAAGTCGACGCTGTTGTCCCTGCTCGCAGGCCTGTCGATGCCAACTTCGGGAGAAATCCTTATCGATGATGTACCAGTTTCGGGACCAGGGCCCGACCGGTCGATCGTGTTTCAAAGCTACTCCTTGTTCCCCTGGCAGACCGCCCTTAAGAACGTCATGTTCTCGATCCGCCAGACGAACAAGGGCATCTCCAAGGAGCAGGCGAAGGTGCGCGCGATGGAGCTGCTTGCACAGGTGGGCATGGAAGACGCAGCGAACCGCTATCCTTTCCAGCTCTCGGGCGGCATGCGTCAGCGGGTGGCAATCGCACGCGCGCTGGGCATCGATGCGCCCACGATGCTGCTCGACGAGCCCTTCGGGGCTCTCGACCCGCTCATCCGCGGCAAACTGCAAGAGCTTTTGCTGCGCCTGTGGAACGAGGGCGAAGGCTGCTGCAAGACGGCGGTCTTCGTGACGCACGACATCGACGAAGCGCTCATTCTCGCCGATCGCCTCGTCTTCATGGAGCCCCGCCACATCACGCGTGAATTCATCCTGCCGAAAGACCGCGCTCGCAGCGCCGATGCCATCGTGGAAGATGCGCGGATGCGCGACGTCAAGCGCGAGGTCATGGAGCTGTTCGACGCCACCGCAACGGGAAAGGAGGACCGCTGATGCCGTTCGAGAAAAAGCCTACTGCAGACAACCCGCGCGCCGCCGAAAGCACAAGCGGGGGCAACGCCGCAGCGACGCCTTCGGTCGCACGCACCACAACACCTGCGCCCGCCCAGACGAAAAGCTTTGCACGTCAGGTGCTCACCGCGTCGTTTGTCCTGGCGAACGTGTTGTTCCTGGCGCTTCTCGCGGCAATCGCGATCCCCGGCAAGGTCCACCCGAAGACGAGCGTCCCCTTCTACGTCGCCGCGGCGATCATCGAGGCGCTGTTTTTGTGGCGATACCTCGCGGGCGGGCGAAAGCGCTCGACGTGCCACATCGTGATCGTTGTGTTTTTGCTGCTCATCGTTTGGGAAACCGTCTCGACCGACTTAAAGCTCACGCACCCGGTGCTCATCCCCAACCCCGAGAACGTGTTCGCTGTGTTCCCCGCGCGATGGGAGGAGCTCCTCAAGAACGTGACGTCATCGATGATCCTGCTCGCAGAGGGCTTCATCACCTCGCTTATCGCCGGCAACATCATCGGGCTGTTCGTGGGCTGGATGCCCAAGGTGCGCGAAGCGGTCTACCCCATCGCGCACGTGCTCGCACCCGTGCCAGCCATCGTGTTCGCGCCGTATCTGGTGATGCTTCTGCCCTCGTTCAAAGCCGCGGCTGTCGCCGTCATCTTCCTCGGCATTTTCTGGCCAACGCTTTTGAACACCATCCTGCGCGTGGAGTCCCTCGACAAGCACATCCTCGACTCGGCGCGCATGATGGGGCTTTCCACGCCCACGATGATCTTCCAGGTTCTTCTGCCGTATCTGTACCCCACGGTTGCGACCGGGTTGAAAACACAGCTGCCGACCGCCATGTTGATGCTGGTCATGGCCGAGATGTATGGCGCCACAAGCGGGCTTGGGTACTTCGTCATCAACTACACGAACTACGCGAACTACACGAACGTCGTCGCGGGCATTATCATGGTCGGGATCGTTGTCACCATTTTGGACTTCCTGGTGGGGCTTCTCGTTCGCAAGACGGTGAAGTGGAGCTAGCCTGGTAAAGACAAGAGAGAGAGGATTTATGTCAGCAGGAAAGGGAATTTGCCTGGTATGCGGGGAGCCGCTTGCCTACTTTAAGGAGGCGCAAGACGTCACCTGCCAGATCTGCGGCAAGAAGGAGACGGGGCATTCCGTCTGCATCGAGGGCCACTACGTGTGCGACGCATGCCATCGCGCGGGCGGGGTCAAGCATATCATGGCCGTATGCCGTGAAACCGACTCGAAGAATCCCATCCGCATCGCGCAGAAGATCATGAGCGACAAGTCGATCTACCCGAACGGGCCCGAGCACCACACCCTCATCGGAGCTTCGCTCATGGCCGCTTACAAGAACGCCGGCGGCGACATCGACTTGGAGAAGGCGCTCGCCGAGCTACAGAAGCGCTCACTTCTCGTGCCAGGCGGCACCTGCGGGTTCTGGGGCACATGCGGCGCCGCGACGAGCGCCGGGCAGTGGTGGTCGATCGTTTCCGGGTCGACGCCCATGACGCGCGACCCCTGGGCGCAGACGCAGCGTTTGACCTCGCGCATCTTGGGAAAGCTCGCCGATTTGGGAGGTCCGCGCTGTTGCAAGCGCACGGGATTCACGGCGATTCTCGAGAGCGTCGCCTTCGCCAAAGAGATGCACGGCGTGGAAATGGAGACTCCTGAAAAGGTGACCTGTGCGTTTTACGGGAGAAACGCCGAGTGCCTCAAAGAAGGCTGCCCGTACTTCCCGAGCAAGGAGTAGCGCGAACAAGACGAAGCGCCCAGGCTGCGACCGAACAGGCCGCCCACCTGGGCGCTTCTTGCGTCTTTTCCTTTATGGGAGCTCCTTGCGGGAACCCTCTGCAAAGTCCCCGACGAAACTCTTTGAGAGAACCCTTTGCAGTGCCCTTCGCGGAAACTTCGCAGGAACCCTCCGCAGGATCCTTCGCGAAAGCCCCTTTACAATCCTTCACCCGCGGTGGTGAGGACCAGTCGCCCGTTCTTCACGCCCTTCGTGCCAAGGATCAGGTTCGCGATGGTCTGCACGAGCCCGGTCTCGCCACGCAGGATCACCACTTCCAAGCAATGATGCTGGTCGAGATGCACATGGAGCGTGGACACGATGTTGCCGAAGTAGTCGTGCTGGATGTTGTGCAGCTTCTCCTGCACAACCGACGCATGATGGTCGAACACGATCGTCAGCGTGCCCATCACCTCCACGCCAGGCGTCGCGCACTCGTCCTCGACGAGCGCATCGCGCACCAGGTCGCGCACCACTTCGCTGCGGTTCTTCGCCAAACCACGGCGAGCGACCAGCTGGTCGAAGCGCATCAAAAGCTCCTCGGGCATCGCCACCGAGAAGCGCATGAGGTCATTGCTCATGATGCGCGCCGCTTACACGAGGTTGACGGTGACACCAGGAGCGTTTTCCGCGTCGTCCTCGAGCGCGTCTTTCGCCTCGTCGAGCATGGCGCGCACGTCGTCGAGCAGCGCCTGCACGTTGTGGAGCTTCTCGTTCGTCTGCGCAAAGCCGGCATCGCCCGCCTGGTGGGCAAGCATGTGGGCCCAGCGGCGCTCCAGCTTGATATGATCGTCAATCTGGTCGATCATCTGGGAGAATTGACCAGTGTTAATACCGTTCGTGCACATAAACAGCCTCCTTCATCGCGCCGGGTGGACAGGCGCACCTCGCGCATAATCGCAAACCCAGCACTTTGTTTCTTGCTATCATGGGTTCAGGTATACACTTTCAAGCCACCCAATGGGGGATTGATGTGAAAGAATCCACAAGAAGTAACATTTACGAGGCGAACGGCAGCCTTGTTTGGGACCTGTACACCGACTACGTGTCGGGATCGCGCTCGACGCTCGCTTGCGCGATCGGCTCCCGCGAAGCAAGCGAGGCGGCACGGCATGCCCTTGAAAGCTCGATGGCTGCCCTCGGCTACGGCGGAGCGCTGGCCTTCGTGACCCTCGACGTCGACGATATCCCGCTCGGCGATGTCGATCTGTTCACCCTTGTGGAAGGAATCGATCCGCTTGCGATCGTGGCGACGGATGCCGCGGCAGCCGCCCGGCTTGCGCGCGCTTATCGGCAAGACATCCCAGTCGACGAGGCCTGCCGCATCTTCTGCCGCAACGGCGTGGCGTTTTGGGATTTGGAGGGCATGCTTGAGACCCCCGAGGGAAAGCAACGCGCCTGGGCGCTGTTTAAGAAGCTTCCCCGCCTGGGGAAATAGAGGAAGATCAATCGGCGCGCGAGGCTGCGCACCTGCCTGCCTCGTACATCCCCCACCCGCCTGCCACGGCCCGCCCACCGCGCGCATCCCGCGTGCGCGGGCATTCCAGCCCTCGCGACTTGTCTGCCACTCGCACCCTCACCGCGCACGTGCGCAAATCATCCCCAGAAACGAGAAAAGGCCGCGGGGGAGGCGGCCTTGTTCTCGGACGAGTGGAGTGAGGAGAAATCTTTGGAACGATTTGAAGAATATCCCTTTAATTATTCCAAGTCAAGGATATATTTATCCTCAATAAGAAATAGGACACATCGGGCCGAAGCGTTCCGCAATTTGCGAGACGCTTCGACCCTCGAAGCCCGTTAACCTTACAGAGAGGTCGATGAGAATCCCGAAGGTTCCTTACGAGAAGAACGTGGCGTTCAACCACGGGCCGTATTCGCCTGTCCACATGGAACCGAGCTGGTCGAAAACGACCGCCCAATCGATGGTCTGCCCGAAGAACAGCTCCAGGTAGTTATGACTGTCGATCACGCGCTCAGGCGCTGCGGACAAGTTCTCCTGCGCGATGGTGTACGTGCAGGTGGGGCACATGGTGACAAGCGTGTTCGCGCCCGTCGAATGAGCTTCGTCCACCACGCGCATGACACGGCGCTTCGTGATGTCGGGATCGTAGCCTGCTACGGCGCCACCCGCCCCGCAGCACAGCGTCTGCTTGCGGCGCTCGTCCATCTCGCGAATCTCGACCTGCGGCATATAGCGGCGCAGCACGCCGCGAATCGCCCGGCCATGACGTCCGTCGTGGCGGTCGTGGCATGAGTCAAACACGGTGACGGAAGGCACGTTCGAAGGAGAAAGCCCCGCCGCGCGAACCGCCGCGTCAACATCTTCCGGCATGCCGTCGGCGCGCAGTGCGACCCCCGCCGCGCGCTCCATTTCGCGACCGCGCTCCAAGATGAGCTCGGGCAGCGGGATGATGTCGATATCGTCGGCCATAAGCTCGGCGAATTCCTCACCGCAACCAGGGCAAACGGTTACCATGCGCGTGATACCCGCGGCTTTTATCTGCTCGAAGATCTTCTCGCGATGCGCCGCAGCGCGATCGAAGAAGCCCGCGCTCATGAGCGGACTTCCGCAGCAGTCGTCGGACATGCACCATTTGAATCCCGCGGCGGTGAGCCATTCGCCCACGCGACGGGTCAGATCGGGCGCGTAGCTCACCAGCGAGCACCCGGGAAAGAACACCGCGTCGAACGTTCCCAGCTCGTACGCGGCCGCATCGCGCAGTGCGACGATTTCGGGATACCCTATGCCGAAGATAGCGCGGTAGGCGCTGAAGATGTGCCATTCGTTGTCGACCATCGTGAGCTTTTCGGGCTGGTAGAGCCCCGATTGCATGAACAGCTCGCGCCAGTCGCGCATACGGTCGGGAGCGAGCATGTGAACCGCGCAGTCCGCCGTGCAGTAACCGCAGAAGCAGCAGCGGCGAAGCGCATGGTACATGTCGTAGTTCGACTGCATGAGCTCGGCCACCGCGGCGGGGCGCTCGTTAGCGGGAAGGGACATGACGCGGTCGTACGCTTCCTGAACCGTGCCCACATCGAGGCCAGGTTCCTTGAGCACCTCGCAGCGAAGCGTGCAGCGCTTGCAATGCGCGCACTGCATCTTCTTGTTTGCCCAGCGTGAAAGCATGCTGAGCGCAGGAGAGGCCGCCTGGTCGATCTCGGCCAGCTCGTCTGTGGTCAATTTCCGCACCCTCGTTTGTTTGAATTGCCCCGTTTTCATGAGGAACAGTGTAGCGCACAAGAAACCCGAAGCATACGAAGAAACACCGCGAGAGCAGAGCAATCTCGCAAAAGGATAGGAAGCGAACCCGAACGCGACTCCAGAAGCAAATGCGAGCGCCTTTTTATCGCGCACGATTGCGCGCAGAGAAATCACGCGGCAGTAAGGGCACGAGAGTTTGATACCATGCAGTCATGGATAGACTCGCGAACAAGGCAATCGTTCTCGCATGCTGCCTGGCGGTTGCAAGCGGTGAGCTTTCAGGAGAATGCAAAGATGCCACCGAGATCGCAAGAGAAACCCGCGAGCTGGCGCTTTCCCTCGCCGTCGAGCATCGCAAGAAGCGCGCATAGCATGAACAAAGCAGGCGTCATCCAAGACGCGATTCCGCAAGAAGATTTCCTCGAAACGAGCGGCCCCAACGAGGCGGGCATGGTCGCGCAGCGCTTCTTCGCGTTCAACACCGCGATCACGCTGCAGGCGTTCGCGCCCGAGCAAGCCTGCCTTTCGGCGTTCGGGCGCGTGCGCAAGGAGGCCCGCAGGCTCGAGCGGCTCTTCTCAAGAACGCTTCCCCATTCCGATATTTCGCGCCTAAACAGGGCGGAAGGTACCCCTGTCGAGATTTCGCGAGACACTGCCGACCTTTTGGAGTGCGCGCTTTCCTACTGCGCCGACAGCGACGGACGCTTCGACATCACGATGGGCTCGGCCGTGCAGCTATGGGACTTGCACCGCGCGATCATTCCCTCGCAGGATGCACTTCGCGAAGCTGTCGCCCATGTTGACTGGCGCGGCGTCCGCGTACGGGAAGAGAGCGGGCGCTATTTCGCCCAACTTGCCGACCCGCAAGCGGCAGTCGACGTCGGAGGAATCGCCAAGGGGTGGATCGCCGACAAATTCACGAGCGTGCTTCTCAAAGAGGGCTTGGAGGACTTCCTCATCAACCTCGGAGGCAACGTGGTGGCGCACGGGAAAAAGCCCGGCGGCATAGCGTGGAACATCGGAATCCGCGACCCCCGCGACGAAAACTCTATCGTGGGAGCGGTGCCGCTTTGCGACGCATCTGCGGTAACGAGCGGCATTTACGAGCGCTGCTGCGAGGTCAACGGGAAGTTCTACCACCATATCCTCTCGCCCGAAACGGGAATGCCCGTGCAGACCGACGTCGCAGGAGCAACCGTCATCGCCGATCGGTCGATCGACGCCGAGGGATATTCCACCACCTTGCTCGCACTTGGCACCGTGCGGGGACTCGCCTTCGCCCGCGAGCACCCCGCCATCCGCAAGGCGATCTTCGTCACGAGCAATGGGGATGTGCTCGAATCGTAGCGGAGCCCGCCGATGCTGAATTTCACCCCCTCGCGTTTCGCCCAAGAGGAGTGCGTTTGGATCGTGACGAGAGTGGAAAAGCCGGAAATACAAAAGACCCCGCCGAAGCGGGGCCTTGAGTTTATGGTGGTCAGAGGGGGACTTGAACCCTCGGCACGCGGATTTTCAGTCCGCTGCTCTACCAACTGAGCTACCTGACCATATGTGCTTGCCTTTCGCGGAGAATCCGTTCGAGCAAACGCAAGATAGTATTTTATGGCAAATGGCAAAGCGCGTCAATAGCTTTTTTCAAAGTATCGAAGCTATTACGACACCCACAAGAATCGCCGGGGCAAACGGGAACGTCTGGGAACCGATTCCCTTCCCGCCTTCGCGAACACGCGAGACCATCTGCATCACAAGGACGACGAGACACGCCGCGAACAGGCACCACAGCCCCCGTTCCCAGCCCAGGAACAGTCCGACCACCGCAAGCAACTTGATGTCCCCGCCGCCCATGGACGGACGATGGGCAAGACGCTCGAACGCAATCGAGGCCGCAAGCGAACCGCCACCGAGCACAAGCGCCCCCACAAGCCCATCGCCAAGCGTCAGGCCGAAGGGGGACACTCTCATCGTCGCGACGGATGCAGCCGACGCCGCATTCCCTATTTGTGCGTCCACGCCGAAGCCGGCGGCGCAACAGGCAGCCGCCATCGCGGCAAGCAGAACGCGCACGGCAAGCCAGAGCACCGCCGTCGCTGCCACTAGCTTGTTGGGAATCCGCCTCTCGCGCAGGTCGATTGCGCTCGCCCAGGCTAGCAACACCAAAAAGAGCGCGAACGACGCCCCACCCGCATACGCGGGAGCGTTGCCAAGGACGACTGATACGCTCATCGGGCTCTCTTTCTGTAGGAGTACCGCGACTTGATGGACAACTGGAAGAGCTATGCGACGTTATTCAGACCTTGTTTACCGCGATTCGCGCCAAACAAAAGCAAAACCCCAGGAAAAGGCGAACGCCGGCGCACTTTTCCCGGGATTCCGCCTCGCAAACCAATGCACAACTCGCTCAGTTGACCACCAACTACCAGTTATGCCCCACGCGGCCGCTCGAATCGACGCTAGCAGCCGAACAGAAGCTCCTTCTCCTCGCCCGGAAGCGCCGCGCGCGCCTGATCGCGCAGGTTGTTCACGCCGATGAAGAACTGGCGCATCATGACCACCATGAGATAGCGGCCCTTCGGCGTCAGCGTGATTTCCTCGTCGTTGTTGGTGGCAAACGCTCCCGCCGCGGTCATGAACGCCATCTCAGCGGGGAGGCCGGCCTCGATCGAGCAGCCGAAATCCTCCTTGAACTGCTTCTTGTCCAGGCGAAGGCCGAACAGCTGCATCATGAAGCGGTAGCGCATACGGTCGCGCTTGGAGAAGTGCGTTTTGCCCATGATGGACATGCGACCGCTTTCGATCTTCTCGTTGTACTGGCTGACGGAGAAGGTGTTCACGTACATGTTCTCGCCCAAATACGTGATGCCGCCCGAGCCGATCGCCGGATACTCCTCGTAATCGACCACGTACTCGTCGATCATCGCGTCCTCGCCCGCAGCACCCGTGCCCAGGCGGTTGAACGTCCATGCGCTGCCGTTCTCGAACAGCGGCTTGTCGCCGCCGATCAGAAGCTCGCAGATGATCTCGTAGAAACGCTGCTCGCACTTGTAGTCAACCTTGCCCACCGTGCGCGCAAGCGAGCGCTGCACGCTCGGCGACGCCATGAGCGGGTAGAACGTGGTTTGGCTCGCGCCGCTTTCGATTACGCGCTCGATGTCATTGATCAGGATGTCCTCGGTTTGCGCCGGGAAGTTGAAGATCATGTCGGCGTTCATGGACACGAAATACGGGCTCGCCTCCTGGATGCGCTCCATGATTTCCTGACCGCAGCCGTACTTTTCGTAGCGATCCATCTGCTTGAGCAGCCCGTCGTCGAAGCTCTGCACGCCGACGGAAAGGCGATCGACGCGACCTTTCAGCTTCTCGAGATAACTCGGGATAAGATGGTTCGGGTTGGTCTCGGACGACACTTCCTTGATGGAGAAATTCTCGCGCGCCATGTCGATCGTCTCGCACAGCTCATCGATCATGATGGTGGGCGTGCCACCGCCGATGTAGACGCTCTCGAAATCGTAGCCCAAATCCTTGAGCATCATCATCTCTTTGCGCATGTTGGCGAAATAGGGTTTCGCGCGCTCCTCCTTGAACGGGAAGCGGTTGAACGAGCAGTACGGGCACAGGCGCTCGCAGAACGGGACGTGCATATAGAGCATGTAGCGCTGCCCGGGCTTCGGTGGAACGACCTTCGCGTCGTCGGTCGGTGTGAGCTTCAAATATTGGTTCGAGCACGCGCGAACCACCGTGCTCAGCATTCGTTCAGAAAGCATATTCTAACTTCTTCCCTGCTTATTTCGCCTTTGGCCCCTTCGCGCTCGCAAAGGGGCCGAAACCAGACTCCGACCCTTGCACCACGCGCAGTTCCGCACGAGCGCGAACAGCCCCGTGGGCCGCTCGCGCAAGTCGAAACCGCCCGAGCATGGCGAAAGCGTCGGAGTCAAAGTACGTAACGTTCTTATTCCCAGGCGGAACGGCCGCGCGCTGCCTTCGCGCCGATGTCGGTGCGGAACTGCTTGCCCTCGAAGCTGATGAGGTCGCAGGCGGCGTAAGCACGCTCGCGGGCCTCCTCGAAGGTCTTGCCGAGCGCCACCACGTTGAGCACGCGCCCGCCTGCCGTGACGAGCTCGCCGTCGGCATTGTGGCTGGTGCCCGCATGGAAGACCGACACGCCGTCGAGCGCCTCGGCCTCGTCGATCCCCAGGATGACCTTGCCCTTCTCGTAGGCGCCCGGATACCCGGCGCTCGCAAGGACGACGCACACCGCCCATTCGTCGGCCCATTCGAGCGACAAATCGTCGACGCGGCCCTCGGCCACGGCACACATCACATCGACCAGGTCGGTCTTCAGGCGAGGAAGGATCACCTGCGTCTCGGGGTCGCCGAAGCGCACGTTGAACTCCACGATCTTCGGCCCCGCGGGGGTCAACATGAAGCCACCGTAGAGCACGCCACGATAATCGCGCGCGCCGTCGGTTGCCGCCGTGGCAGCTGCGGCCTTGTCCATGATGGCCACCATGGATGCCATCTCCTCGTCGGTCACGATGGGCACGGGCGAGTAGACGCCCATGCCGCCCGTGTTCGGGCCCTCGTCGCCATCGAACGCACGCTTGTGGTCCTGAGCAGGAGCCATGGGAAACGCCTTGCCGTTTGCCACGAAGGCGAGCAGCGAGCATTCCGGCCCCGTCATGCACTCCTCGATAAGGACGGTCTTGCCAGCATCGCCGAACTTGCCGTCGAAGCACTCGCGAACGGCGTCCTCGGCTTCTTCTACCGTCGAAGCGACGACGACGCCCTTGCCGGCCGCCAGGCCGTCGGCCTTCACCACGATGGGAGCGCCCTGCTCGCGAATGTAGGCGATCGCGGGATCGCACGAATCGAAGGTGGCGTACGCCGCCGTGGGGATGTCGTTCTTCTCCATGAACGCCTTGCTGTGCGCCTTGCTTCCCTCGAGCAGCGCGCCTGCGGCGTCGGGGCCGAAGACCGAGATGCCCGCGTCGCGCAGCTCGTCGGCAACGCCCGCGACGAGCGGAGCCTCAGGACCCACGACCACAAGGTCGACACCGTGCTCGCGCACGAACGAGAGCACGGACGAGCCGCTCATCATATCGACGTCGTTGACGTTGGTCGCAACCGCAGCCGTGCCGCCGTTACCAGGGGCAACGAACAGCTCGTCGCACCGAGGCGACTTGGAAAGCGCCCATGCGATCGCATGCTCGCGACCGCCACTGCCAAGCACCAAAATGTTCACAACAAACCCTTTCTCTCAGGTTCGCAAATAACAAGCAAGGGGAAGCCCGCGAACCGAACCGCAAAGCCGCGGGCAAACCACATACGCAGGCCAAACAGCCAAAACCCGCAGGTTAAGCAAAAGTCAGCGAGCGCGGCTCGT
>OLRA01002067.1_pt1 | contig 21345 bp, 26 predicted proteins | sample 1673011 | NCBI WGS metagenome assembly OLRA01 (sample SAMEA3136746, study PRJEB25190) | human gut metagenome | reverse complement strand
TCCCTATTTTTTATATTAGGGCATTCCATTAGGAGTGCCTTTTTCAATTCAATTTCAGAAGGAGGTTCACTATGAACAACACAGCGTTAGGAGCAGTAAGTAACAAGAAAGAGAACATTCGCTTTATTAGCGAAGCACATGAGAAATTCTACTATGAAAAATTAAAAGAAGTGCTTGCAGATGAGTAAGATATGCATGGAATACCTTCGATTGGTGTCAATATGCACATTGATGGTACAGAAGAATGGGAAGATGAGGAAGCAGATATTGTCAGAGAAAATTGCATAGATGTGGATTTTCTGAATTACACACCAGAGCTTCGGGATACTCCCATAGTGCAGGATGCCCTTAAAAAACTGATTGCAGCATATCCGGATAAAGAGGTTAATGACAGGGAGACAAAGAAAGCAAAGATACAGACGATTGCGACAGAACTTGACCAGTTATCCTATGATATTGACACTTTTGAATATAGAGACTCGGTACCGGACAGGGAAGCACAGGTTCAAATGATATAAAAAGCGGTAATGTGAAGCCATTACAGATTTTTTTGCAGACATCTCTTGATGAGGGAATTGACGAGGACAGCGAAAGACAGGCAAAAAAGCTGATTGCTAAGCTGGCAGAATATAAGCCGCTTGCCAAGATCGAGGAGCTGGAGGAGCAGAATTATAACATGATTGATGACAGGCTCAACAATGGCGTGGAGAAATTCAATCGTGAGGAAGAAAAGAAAGAACAGGTGGAAAAGCCGCAGGCTCGTACTTCCTTAAAGGAGCGTCTGGCAGCCAAGCAGACGGAAGTGGCACAGGGGAAGAATAAAGATGCAAAAGAGCAGGATAAAACTAAAAAGACGAACAGGGAGGAAATATAGGAATATGAATAATCCATTTACGGTAGAAGAAACAAATTTGATGTGTGTCTTTGAGACATCAAACAGAATGAAGCTGATGGAAGAAATCAGACGGGTAATGCTGCACATAAAGGACAGTGATATGGAGGAGCTTGCTGGGCAGGTGTTGAGAAAGCTAGATGGAATGACAGATAAGGAATTTTTGAAAATTTCTTTTGAAGCAGCAGAAGAATAGCGGTAGTAAGTGGGTAGATAGTCGGTTGCAATGGCTGGCTACCTGCTTTTTATTTTACAATCATAAAATTGATTGTGAAAAATCGTTGGATAAGTTATAATTTCGGTATGCGTTTTGATATTAGAAAAACAAATATTTTATAAAAAAATAATTGGAAATCATAGACAGTTTGGAGGTCTTAGTGTGGAAATCGAAAAATTGGAAATCATAGAAAGTAATGAGTTTCAAAGTTTATTTAATAAATCAAAGAAATTGATTGACAGTGCCAGAAGTAATATGGGACAAATGGCAAATGCAATTACGGTTCTTACCAGTTTTTTTGCTGGGAAGATATATTGTAGAGCAGGAACAACAGGGAGCAGAAAGAGCTAAGTATGGAGCAAAAGTCCTGGATTCCTTGTCATCATATTTGACAGAAGAATACGGAAGAGGTTTCTCAAGAAGCAATGTTGCGGGAATGCGGCAGTTCTATATGGCTTACAAAGACGGAGAGAATGAAATTATCCAATCGGGAATTGGACAATTGAACTTAGTTTAGATAGCACGACTTATGAGTCCTTTTTATTGGACTACAAGTGTGCTATTTTTATATTAACAAATAAACATGAACATCTATTAGAGAGAGAGGATGGGATTTATGAATAATGATTATACAAAATATGATACGAACGGTTACCATGACAGTCATTGTGAAGGTCCCAACTGTAATTGCGACAGCAGAAGATATGGATACGGAACTGAATTTAATGGATCCGCAGTTTTGGGAGTCGATGGATTTCTCCACCGAGGCTAACATTTTTTGATCAATGTAATTCTGTTGCTAGAGTGAAATGCTGCTTCTTAAGTTTGAGTGCATATCGAATTGGTTTTTCTAACATGGTATAAATCTTTTTATACTCGTATTCTCTCTTTTCATTCTGAGTTGTTATACACTTCATTGTAAAACCAATTTCTTCATCAGACCCGAGTAAATCATCGATACTACAATCACAACAAATCCAAATTGGCGAATTAGCAGGAACATTAAAATCTTCATAAATCAGCCCGTTCTTAAGAAATACTTGAACACATTTCATATCAAATGGAAGTTCCATTTTGACTTTTGTATGTCCTGCATTGCCTGATTCCCTTAAATATTCAGGAGGTGCACATTCATCTATATCAAATGAATCGAACTCATAAAAATGAAACATCTCATATTTCTTTCGCTTAATGTAATCAAAGATTGTCTGCATCACTATTATAATAATGGATGCTACAACACCTGTTACAATACCTGTCAAAACACTATCTAATGTCATGATAACCACCCGCTTTCAATTTTCTAATAAACTCATTATACTCTGAAAATTCCATTTACTAAAGTATCAGTTTCTGTTTGCCAGAACCATCTGCTCCATCATCAGCTGCATCTTCCTATTGAGGGAACGGACTTCGGCGGTTAGGGTCTCCAACTGTTCCTGCTGGTTCAGAACCATCTGGATCAGAAGGGACTTGTCAACGGTATTCAATTGTTCTTCGGTGTATCTGACTGCCATAGTGGAGCTCCTTTTCTTATTGGAGCCATTATAGCAGATATGCCACATTTCCGCCAGCCGGTGGCTGTTTTCCCTTCGTCATTATGACGGTGGAACAGTACTGAAAACCTGAGCAATCACTGCTTCCTTTCAGATTTTCAGTACTGTTGTCCACAATTGCCCTGCCTTCCCAGCCGCATGGGTGACAGAACAGAATCATTGTGAATAAACAGCGGACTGCAAGTCCAGCGAGATAAAACTGTCCACAAAAAATTTCTGCGAAATGGACAAAACTTAAAAGAGTTTCTTCGAATCCTCTGTCTGCTCTATCGGGTGTCTGGCAACAATCTCCAGTCCCTGCATGAGCATCGCGTACTGTTCCGGAGTAATTGCCAGTGCTTCTTCTTTGCTCCTTGACCAGTTGAAAGCACCGGTATCTAACCGTTTGTACAATAACAGGAAACCATCTTCCTCCAACAGGAGTCCCTTGATACGGTATGTTCTCTTGCCGCAGAACAGGAACAGGGTATTTCTGTCATAGGGATCTAAATGGAAATGGAAACGAATGATGTTTGCCAGTCCTTCCATGCCTCTGCGCAGATCCGTGTATCCGGTAGCAAGATATATTTTCTGAAATCCTGAAGCATCATTCAGCATGGCTGGCTGCTCCTATCAGATTTCTGAGGAACTCCGGTGAAGCGTCATTATAGAGAGCTATCGTGATTCCGCTTTCTGTATGAAGTGCTGCAGCTACAGAGGAATGTGTATGGGAGCCTTTAATCGGCATACTTTCTGTAGATGCTGTGAGTTCCACGAAAGAAGGGGACGGTTCACAGAGTTCCAGACAGGCTTCCCGGACTCGCCGCAGGCGATAGTAATAATTTGCTTTTGTTATGCCATGCTCCTGGCACCAGGCATCCACTTTCATATCAGAGGGACGGTTCTGACAGTCCTTGATCTGATTTGCCCATTGCTGTAGTCGAAACTGTTCTGCAACGAAACTGGTTTGAGTGCTCATAGTCTAACCTCCTGACGCTGGTCAAAAAAGTTCAGTACTGAACTTTTTTGACTGTGTATAGTATGAGACTATTATTGCAGATATAAACGGATGGAAAAAGGTACTTGCTATGGTGCGTTTACTTTACGAATGTATTGGTATATCAGTAATAACAAAGCTGTGATTTGGGCGCTGAATAAAGAAAGGCTGATAAACTGGGGCTTTTATGATTTAGCCACAGCCTATCAGTCCATGCACGCTAACTATTGAAACTGCCGTGTACCGAACGGTATGCACGGTAGTGTGAGAGGACGGCGGCTAATCACCGCCTTCTACTCGATTTGATAGAAACTTGAGAACAATAATTTTCAAAAAACCAAATATCAATTTGTAATGTTTTTGAAGGAAAAAGTTCACAAAAGCATTTAGGAAATATTTACAAATTTGAATGGTTTTAAAAGAAAGAGATGTATGGAGCAATTTAGCAAATTTTATTGGAGAAATGGTAGCAAAGTATGCGGAAGCAATGGACTTGGATAATTTGCCTGATCCGGATTTTTATCTTCGTAGGGAAAGAATAAGACAGTTGTACACGGAGCTATATAAAGAGAAGAATATAACAAAGTTCAGAAATACAAAAATCTCTATTGAAAGAAAAGTTGCAGCATGATACTATAACCGTATAGACGGATGAATAAATTTATAAATACGGATATGTACGGAATGTTGATAGAGGAAAAATCATGATTATCAGTGAAAGAATTTTTTGTGTGATGGAGCAGAAGAACATAACGCAGTTGGAACTCTCAAGAAGGACCGGGATTGCAACAAGTAACATCAGTGACTGGAAGAAGAAAAAGACGAATCCCAAAGCGGACTGTCTGTTGTCTATATGTGATGCATTGGAGATTACTCCCGAACAGCTTTTGACTGGAAAAGGAATTGATCCAGAATATAAAGATGCAGATATGGATTATGAAGTTACCAGGTCGGATATTAAGATTTTAAAGCAGATTCACAGCCTTGGAGATGCGCAGTATAAAAGATTGATGGCGTATATGAAAGCCTTGCAGAAGTTGGAACAGATGGAGAACATGATGGAGGAATAGAGATGGCAAATAAAATAGTTAGGGAAATTATTCACGCAAAAGGAATTGATATTGGAATTTACACGAAAGATTTTGAAAATGAATATATTTCGTTGACAGATATTGCAAAATATAGAAATGATAATGATCCCAGATTTGTCATTCAGAACTGGATGCGAAACAGAAATACAGTTGAGTTTTTGGCTGTTTGGGAAGAACTTCATAATCCAGATTTTAACCGTGTGCAATTCGAGGCGGTTAGAAGTGAGGCAGGATTAAACAGGTTTGTTATGACGCCAACCAAATGGAGTGAACAGACCAATGCTATTGGAATAGTGTCAAAAGCAGGCAGATATGGTGGAGGAACTTATGCACATAGCGATATTGCAATGGCATTTGCTACATGGATTTCTCCGGAATTTCAACTGTATATTATGAAAGATTACCGCAGGTTAAAACAAGATGAAAATAGTCGATTTTCATTGGACTGGAACTTGAACAGGGCTTTATCAAAGGTGAACTACCGTATTCACACAGATGCGGTGAAGGAAAATTTGATTCCACCAGAGCTAACACCAGAACAGATTGCTTATACATATGCCAGTGAAGCAGATCTTTTAAATGTTGCTTTATTTGGTCAGACTGCAAAGCAATGGAAAAATAATAATCCGGGTAAAAAGGGGAATGTGCGTGATGATGCAAATTTAAATCAGTTGTTGGTGTTGGCAAATATGGAAAGTTATAATGCTATTTTAATTGAGCAGGGGAAATCTCAATCAGAAAGACTTATATTGCTTAGAAATTTGGCAATCAGGCAGATGGATACATTAGTCAGTATCAATCTGTCGGCAGTTTCGGCACTTCCTGGAGGTGATATGTAAATTGAAGAAAGAGAAAATCAAAGTATATTTATACACCCGTGTCTCGACAACCATGCAGATAGATGGCTATTCTCTGGATGCACAGAAAACAAAAATGAAAGCGTTCTGTGACTATAATGAATATGAAATTGCCGGTGAGTATGAGGATGCAGGAAAATCCGGCAAATCAATAGAGGGAAGAGTTTCATTTAATCAGATGATGGAGGATATTAAGTCAGGAAAAGATGGAGTATCTTATGTTCTTGTATTTAAACTTTCCAGATTTGGAAGAAATGCGGCAGATGTACTTGCAACATTACAAGTAATGCAGGATTTTGGAGTGAATCTGATTTGTGTGGAGGACGGAATAGATTCATCCAAAGATGCCGGGAAGCTTATGATATCTGTTCTGTCAGCAGTGGCAGAGATTGAACGTGAGAACATTCGTGTTCAGACAATGGAAGGAAGGATGCAGAAAGCCAGGGAAGGTAAATGGAACGGTGGTTTTGCACCATATGGATATTCTCTCATTGATGGAAAACTAGAAGTCAATGAGGAAGAAGCAGTTGCCATCAGAATGATATTTGACCAATATGTAAATACGGATTTGGGTGCAAATGGAATTGAAAAGTATCTTGAAAATCATGGAATCCATAAGATAGCCAGACAGAATGGTAAAAATCCGTTATTTGCTGCTGCTCTTATCAGAAGGATTATACAGAATCCGGTTTATAGTGGCAAAATCTCTTATGGAAGAAGACGGACAGAAAAGGTTCATGGTACAAGAAATGAGTATAGGCAGGTTAAGAAAGACGATTACCTGTTAGTAGATGGTCTGCACGAAGCTCTTGTATCAGACGAAGTATGGGAGCAGGCGCAGGTCAAGGTGGCGGCACAGGCTAAAAAGTATGAAAAGGTCAATCGTGACAAGAGAGAAAAGATTCATCTATTATCAGGAATTTTGAAATGTCCTGTCTGCGGTGCAGGAATGTATGGCAACAAGTCTATTAAGAAACGCAAGGATGGAAGTAACTATAAGGATTTTTATTATTATGGCTGCAAACACAGAAATATGACTAGAGGTCATAAGTGTGATTACAAAAAACAGGTGCATGAAGAAATGCTGGATGCTTCTGTTGCAGAGGTGATTAGTAAACTGGTTAGTAATCCTAAATTTTCGGATTTAATCCGCAACAAAATAAATATGGAAGTAGATACTAGTGCATTAGATCAGGAAATAGAAAATTATAAAATACAATTAAGAAAGCTATATCATAATAAAGATACTATTTTATCAGATATGGATTCTCTTGATTATGAGGATAAGCATTATCAGCGAAGAAAAACAGATTTAGAGAACCATTTGTACAAGACTTATGATAAAATAGATGATGCAGAGGAACTGCTGGTATCTGCAAAGGCTAAGAAACGCTCTCTGCTGGCAGATAAGATTACAGGGGATAACATTTACAAGGCACTCGTGTTCTTTGATAAATTGTATGCTCAAATGAACGAAGCAGAGAAACGGGAGTTCCTGTCGCAGTTAGTGGATAAATGTGCAGATTTACGAAGAACGCAAAGAGAATGGTCAGTGGCTGAAATCTATAGAATTTAAGTTGCCAATTATAGAAAAAGAGTTTACACTAAGTTTGGACAATGATACACATGTGGAGACGGTTGTTCTTTTGTCCAAACAAAAACCAGATGACACGATAGAGATCGACTTAGACCCGGACGAGTTGGATGCCACCAGTGCCGAGTTGAAGGCAACCTATCAGGAAATCAAAGACTATGTGCTGAAAGAATTTGGCTTGAAGGTTTCAAATTTATATATTTCTCAGGTAAAACGCAAATGTGGAATTGAAGTGGGAGAAAACTATAATCTTCCAAAATCAGAAAATGCAAGAGTTCCACAATGCCCGAAAGAGAAAGAAGATGCTATCAAGGCTGCCCTGAAATATTATGCGATGATCTAAGGACATCGCTGATTTCAAGGAGGAATAACACATGAAAAGCACATTTGAAAAAATGGGTGGAACCTATACACTTGGCGCAGATGGAATTTACTATCCGAATCTTATCAGTACAGATGAAGAACCGCATTATGGGAAATATGGAATGATGCAGAAGAGATTGTGTTAAAAGAATTGATTTACAGGTAAACAAAGAGCTGAACAGGTGCAGAGACTAATCTGACTTGTTCAGCTTTTATAATATATGATATTATAAGTGAAAGTGATATAATATGTTCATAATTTTTCTTTTAAGGAGAGTAACGATGAGTACATTTAGAGATTGGGAAGCATATAAGAGATTAAAGAATCGAGCGGATACAAATTCTGTAGTGGATGTATTGAAAAATAAAAGCACAGGGGATTTAATTGTTAGGAAAATAATATATGGAATCGAACAGCCTTTGTATCAAGCTGTATTCACAAGGGAAATGCGTGCTTTGTATAAACTGAATAAATGTTCGAATATTGTTAATATATTGGGAGATGATTATTTAGTTATATCAACAACAAAGGAAAAGGTTGGAGTAATTTATTTAGAATATATAAACGGAATAGAATTAGGAAAATCATCTATTGAAAATTTTTCTGCAAAAGAGCGATTTTCAATAATAAAACAATTATTAGATGCCATTGAAATATCACATTCAAATGGGATTATCCATCGAGATATTAATCCTAATAATATCATGCTTACCGACGATAAACAGGTCAAGTTAATTGATTTTGGCATATGTAAAATCAATGATATGATCAATTCAGCAACAGTATATAAACTAGGGACTAATGCCTACTCAGCTCCTGAAGTTCATCAACATAGTGAAAATGCAACTGAAAAAAGTGATTTATATTCGCTTGGTGCGGTAATTTATTTCCTTTTTACCGGTCAGCAACCTCCATTAGCAGTACAGTTTCAGGATGTATTGAATAGAACTAGTGGAATGGATATTTCATTAAAGCCGATATTAAAAAAATTAGTTGCGGAAAATCCTGATGACAGATATGAAAATGTTTTTGAATTGAGAGCTGATTTTTCAAAATTATTTACACGCTTTTTGAATTTGGATAAAACAATTATTTTGACAGCGGCATACGAACGAATAAAGGAATTGAGAAACCTTAAATTATTACCACAGTCAATAAACATTAAAATGGCAACCGAAACGTATATGCCAGAGAACTTTTTAGATTTGTATGCATTTTGTAGAAAAGAAGAATCAAATGAGAATGAAGAAACGATGATTTACATCTTCTTAGGATTTAATTTTCAGGCAGAATGTGTGTTTGATGATGAGCAAAGCGTGTTTGACGTTGTAAAATTTAGAAAGATTCCTCCAATTGATCGTGATAGACTTAAGAAAAGATTTGCTAAAATTGAGGGTGAAATAAGATTTGTAGATAAAAGAATTGCACATAGAGAATTGAAAAACGATAGTTTCGAAATAAAAAACATTATCTATGATTATTACGAAAATTATATGTCAAAAAATAATGTTGATTGTGAATATAAGGAAAAGTATGGAGTATGGAGAGATTTATTAGAATTAATAAGAGAAGATATCGAGAAAAATGTTGTAAGATTACCATATGATTCTTATGAAGTAAAGAATAATCTTTTAAGATTTAAGCTTAAAAAGGGCACTTTTATAGATGAAGAACGTTTGAATAAAGAACAAGTTTTTGTTTATGAAAAAAAAGTCGGAAAAAAGAAAGATAAAATAAAGCCTGTGACAGTAGGTACTTATGAAAATGATATTTATGAGAAAAATCATGTAGTTTTAGAAATAAATAAGCAAGGAACAATAGGATTGCCAGCAAGCGGTTTTATTTGTTTAGATTATAGGAAAGATAAGATTAATGTTGAAAGACAGTTAGATGCTTTAAATGTTCTGGAAAAAGAAGATTATCAGTGCTCTTTTAATTTGAAGAGAATAATTTCAGGTGTGGAGCCCCCGTCTGTAAATGTTATTTCGAAACCGATCCATATGTTTAATGAGAAATTAGATTTTCCACAAAGGACTGCGATAAAAAAGGCATTAGATGCAGATTCTATAGCAATTATTCAAGGTCCTCCAGGAACAGGAAAAACGAATGTTATTATCGAAATTATTTTACAAATACTGAAAGCAAACAAAAAGAATCCAGATGTTGAACCTAAGAAGGTGTTATTAGTTTCTCAATCGCATCCAGCAGTAGATAAAATGTTAGAAGATTTAATTAGGGAAAGTGACGAAAGACCTGATTTGCTTCGTATTGGAAGAGATGAAAAATTAAATGAGGAAATAAGAGAAGAGTATTCTATTAATGATGTGAAGGAAAAATGGTATCAAAATGTTAGAAGAATATGTAATGATTATACTAAAAATGCACTTGAGGAAATTGGAATTCCGGAAGAGGAGTTTGACAAATATTTTTTGAAATTGGAAAATTCAAAAGTGGAAAACATGGATTTTTCAGTAGAAGATAAATTGTTTGTTGAAAATTTTATAAAAAAAACAAAAGGGGTAAAGTCAGAAAGGACAAGAAAAATACTGGAGATTCAGAGAGAATGGACAGAACAATTAAAAAAGTGTGATGAAGTAGAACTTTATATCATTAAAAGTACGGTAATTATTGCTGGTACATGTACAGGATTTGTGTCAAACAGGATTATACGTGATGTTGAATTTGACTATGTTATTGTAGATGAAGCAGCTAAGGCAACGTTTCCTGAATTAGCAGTTTCGTTAAATAAGGCACATAAAATTATATTGGTAGGTGATCATCAACAACTACCACCTGTTTTAGATACTGAAATAATTAGAAATAATAAGGAAAAACTTGATGAGGAGGGGTTGGCGCAAGGTTTTTTTGAAAGAATGTATAATATGTTTCCAGAGGATAATAAACATCGTCTTACTATACAATATAGAATGCACCCAACTATTGGTACGTTGATTAGTCATGTGTTTTATAATGATGAGATCCAAAATGGAGTAGAGGCGCAGGATAGAGAATTGTGTATAGAAGGATATGAGGGAATTGCAATTGAGTGGATTAGTACATCAAAGTATTCGACAAAAGAGCGGTATGAAAAGGAATTTGATAATAATGGAAAAAAATCATATCAAAATTATCTTGAGCGAAATATTATTGAACGAAAACTATTGGAATTAGATTCTAAACTTGTCAAAAGGACTAAGGTTGCAGTAATTACAGGATATGGATCGCAAAAGTACATTTTGCAAACAATGGTAAAACAACATTCCTTTAAGCATATTGAGGTTGACGTAGATACTGTAGATGCATTTCAAGGTAGCCAAAAAGATATTATTCTGTATTCTACTGTTAGAAGTAGTGGAAACAAATACGGTATTGGCTTTTTGAAATCAGAAGCTAGAATTAATGTTGCATTTTCTAGAGCAAGATGCTTGTTGATTATTGTTGGAGATATGAAATTTCTTGATAATTATAAAATCAGAGGAAATAAATTTCCTGAAATCATCAAATATATTACAGAATCTGAAGGGTGTCGCATTATAGAAAAGTAGGAGAAAAGAAATGAAACAATTAGTAGCAGCAGTATCGAGAAAACTTCCTCGGGAGTTAAAAAATTTTCATTTAATTAAAAGACAGAGTATATTTATTCCGTATTGTGAAATAGGTATTACCTGTTTAACAAAGGAAGTAACAGAAATAAATTTGTTTTTTGAAACAATATTAAAATTAATTGATATCGAAGTGGCTGATGTATATGAGATATCTGCAATTATGGGGGTGGAGTTTAAATTATTAAAAGAAGCCATAGTAGATATGATTGAACAGAAGTATATTATCACTTCACAGAATAAATTGATTATGACACCTAGGGGGCGAAAAGCTTTAGCGGATAGAAAACAGGTTACTATTCGTAAAAGAAATATAAATGAACTTTCTGTAAATATGATTACGGGTAATATTGAAGAAAGTGGAAAAAATGCATTTGCAAAGCCTTCTAAGAGGGATCTTTGTTTAAGTGAAGAACAAACAATTACAAAAGATTATTTAGAAAGCAATTATGCAATTATAAATGAGATATATCAGCGAAATCAGATCGAATCAAATATTTTTAACACGAAAATTTTACAGAGAGAGTTGTATAAGATATTAGATATTGCTTATGAGAAACTGTATTATGTGAAAGATGAACTTTTTATTTATAAAAATGATGATTCAGAAGATTATGAGTTTATTATTAAAGGTGACATTGGAGAAAGATACCAGAATAGCTTTTATCATCAAGTACGAGACGTGGTATATTCAGGGATGGAAAACTTTTTTGAAAGAGATTGGGATTTTTCGAAAAATCACTATGATAAAGGGCTTGTCACTCAGGAAGATAGGCAATATACAAAGAGTTTAATTGAAAAATTAAATGGAAGTGAAATTATTTCAGATGAATTAGTAGACCAATATATACATACCCGAGCATTAATTGATGAGAAAGAATTAGAAGCTATATTTTCATGTAATCAAGAATTTGATTATCAAGGAATAGTTATTTCTTGTGAAAGATTGAAAAAATTACTAAATCCAGAGATTGTTTCTGCATTAAATGCAATATCTAAGAAAAGAATCTGGTTGTTATATGATCCAAAAGAATATAATGTAAATAAAATTCTTGAACAAAATTTTGGAGATAAAATAAAGAAAAAAGAAGTGTCTGTATCAGAAAACGAGAGAATAAGCGAGCAATTTATATGCTTCTATCCTAATATTCTGGTTGAGTATGTAGAGAAGACGGAAAAAGTTTTTGATAGACCGATTACAATTTTTGAAGGGCGAATAGAATTTGATTCAGATGTTATTAAAAATAAGATAGATAAAATAATAGATGAATATGAAATATCGTTTTCGTTATCTGAACCAGAACCGGAGAAAATGGGAAAGAACAAATATAATAAACATACAAAGAAAGGTATAGCTCATACTTATAAAAAGTACAAATATAAAGAGAAAAATAAATAATATACAGTACATAAAAATGCGTATACCTGATCAGTGAAATATTTATGAATATTCCTGTTAGGTATACGCAAAATCTGATTAAATTTTCATGGCTTTTTGAGAGAAACAGATAAATATAAGTTTTGCTACTAGGAACTTACACAATTTATATTACACTCTCCATTCGAAAAGCAAAAAATTACATTCAGAATATAGGAAAAAATGCTACTTTTTTCCCCATACAACCATGAGGAAACATTAGATACCAACAAATACCACTTTAATATGTTCTTTCTGCAATTAGACACTTTAAAATACTATTTTGAATTGTCTGCTTCCCTATTTTCATTTTCTTGCAATTCGGCTAAATTCATTTGTATTTCACTTCTTATTATTTCTCGTAACATATCATCTTGTGCCTCAACTGAACTGAATTTTCCAAGCAAATTTACACTTGATAAAAAACGCTCGTCCTCGTGTAAGGCTTTATGATAGTGATTGAGTTGTGATAGCGAATTACGATATACTACCAGTGCTGTTCCTGCAATTAACTCTGTTATAACTCCTCCAATAGCTGGGATAATTGACATCTGAAAACTCAATCTGAATACAATAGGTATCAGTATTGCAACTATCATTAAACCAAATCCAGAAATACACATTATTACAGCTAAAATGAATGATGCTTTAGCCTGCTTCTGACTCCAAGTATAAAATTCTTTAATATCCTCAAGGTTAATCATCATACGCTCTAAAGCATCAATTTCCTTTTTCTTACCTTCATTTCCAGAACTCTTTTTTTCCTCTTGTTTTATTTCTTCTGGAACTATAGCCCGTTTTAATCGTCTTGAATAAGACTCTAATTCTTCTTCATCATCTTCTTGCCATCGTCTTTTCATAATTGATAAATAGCTCGTTAAAAGAGCTACAAAAGCTAACATCACAAAGGCTATTCCGAATGTTATAGTAATAATACTCTTGTCCCCAATACTTCCCATTTGAAAAGGATTTCCCTTAAATAATAGAACAATGAAAAGCATTGCAAACATTTCAATGACAAGAGTCATAATTATCATAGAAGATGTTCTACTGTTTTTTTCCTTTAGATTGCCCTTTCTTATAATATATTTTCTATGTGTCAACACCTTTTCTATCATCAATTGTGTTTTGTATAAATCTTGCTCAGAATCAGAAATGCAGTCGATATATAATGTTCCTTCTATACATTTAGGAACATCTGCCTTATTCAAAACAACTGGAATTAACACTTTATTTCTATTTTCTCGTACTGACATTTGTGCCAACTGCAACTCCAAATTAAGAGATACACTATCAGAGAATTTTTCATCGATTATCGCTAAAACGACATCTGCACTCTCCATTTTTCGTTTTAGAGCTACATTAATATCTGAACCAATTTCATTTATTGATGGCTTTGAAATAATCTTTGCATTTCTTATGTTGCTTAAAAGTTTTTCTGCAAATGAGATATTATCAAGCGAAGCTAAGATATAAACTTTCATATTCACAATCCTTCCGACCAAACCTTGTATTTTATTATAGCATATTACGACATATTTTTCTACCTGTGTCGCTATGCAAAAGACGGCATCAGCTCAACGCCAATGCCGCCGTTCTTGGTTATAAAATTGCTGCCTTTTTGAGATACCCAACGCTGTCATAGCACCCTCTGAAATAGATTGCTTCCTGCTGTATATCGCTGAGCCTGTTCCGAAGCTCTAAAACTTCTATCAAAAAGATGATATGGTTGTGTATATGCCCTTTATCAATATGCGTGGTGACAACATACGAATATTTCCCCTCTAAAACCTTGTCTGCAAGCTCTTTTCCAATGCGGTGCGCTTCCTCATAACCGACCTCGCCCGGAGCAAAAGCCTGTATGAGATGATAGGCTTTGTTGGGACTGTTTTCCCTGCAATGGTCAAGCGTATATTTAAAGTCAATCGCCGCAGTTTCGGGCGCACACGCATAAGACGAAACATAGATTTGTTCATCGGTTTTGTCCGGGTTGCAGATATATTCTATGGCTTTATCAACGGTTGCTTTGATAGCATGGATGTTTGTGTATGCCATACCTCATTCATCAACTCCTTTACTTCGTCTATGTCCTTTGGATAAATGTTTCCGGTGCTGTTTACCCTCTTTGCGATCTGGTTTAAACTGGAGCTGATACGTCCCAGTTCCGTGTTGTAATTTCGTAGGTAACTGTAATCGACATCATACACATATCCATATAAGATCAGCTTGCGGCAGGAAAGGTCAAGGTATTCCACAGGAAAACCTAAGAAAAAATAAAAGAGGGTTAGGGACACTTCCCTATGGAAATTCATACGCACAGACGATAGGAAAGTGTGGGAAATTTCGCCTGTGTCATGACACAGGCAGTGCTTGCTAAGGTTGTTTTTGGCACTCCTGGAGGGGGGTGCCGGATGTTTTATTAGTTTAGAAAAAGTAAATAAAGACTTGACATTTAAATCTTACAGATGTAAGATTTAAGGGAATATTATATACAGAAAAAGAAATCATGATTGCTTTGACATAACTTTTGAAATGGAAAGAACAATTTTTTTTAAATTGAAATCTTACAACCGTAAGAAAAGGAGATGCTATGACGAAAAAAAAGAAAAAAAGCAGGATATACATTATATGGCTCGTGAATTTATGTTTGATTACAGCTGTGGTTGCCTTTTTTGTATGGTATGAAAGTGTACCTGATATATCACCGGAGAAGGTTCTTAAAACATATATGGCTCATATTTCAAATCGAGAATATGAACAAATGTATGAAATGATTGATGCAGGAATATCTGGGAATATCAGTCAGGAAGATTTTGTAAAACGTAATTCTGCTATTTATGAGGGAATTGATGTAGATAATATGAAAGTTCATATCACATCTTATGATAAAGAACAAAAAGAGATCTGTTATGAAACATCTATGGATACTGTTGCGGGAAACGTTACTTTTGAAAATAAGGCATCATTTATACTGGAAAAAGGCAAATATAAGCTGATATGGAATGATTCTTTGATATTTCCAGAACTGGATTCCACAGATAAAGTAAAAGTGTCTACAACAAGTGCTAAGAGAGGGCAGATTATAGACCGAAATGGTCAGTTGCTTGCAGGCGAGGGAGTGGCTTCTTCTATAGGCGTAGTTCCCGGAAATTTAGAGAATAAGAATGATGCTATAAGCCAGTTGGCAGAATTATTGGAAATGAAAACAGAAGATATAGAAAAAAAATTAGCAGCAAAATGGGTAAAAGATGATTCATTTGTACCATTAAAAACAGTTCCAAAGGTGAATGAATTAAAACTGATGTCGATTGAGCCAGATCAGGAAACATTGGCAGAGAAAGACAGACAGGAGAAATTATTAGAGATTCCAGGTGTGAAAATTTTAGATATCACTGTAAGGGAATACCCACTGGGGGAGGCTGCTGCACATTTAGTGGGATATGTTCAAAACGTTACAGCAGAAGATTTAGAAGAACACGCAGGAGAGGGATATACATCGAACAGTGTGATTGGAAAAAGTGGAATGGAAGGGTTATTTGAAAAAGAATTAAAGGGACAGAATGGGTGTGCTATTTCTATTGTTGATTCAAACGGCAATAAGAAAAAAATCGTAGTAAGCACGATTGTGGAAAATGGAAAAGATATAAAACTAACGATAGATTCGGATTTGCAGAAAGAATTATATGAACAATTTAAAGATGATAAGAGTTGTACGGTTGCTATGAACCAGTATACAGGAGAAGTGTTGGCGTTAAGCAGTACACCGTCATATGATAACAATGATTTTATTATGGGAATGTCAAATGAAAAATGGACTGCACTTAATGAAGATGAAAGAAAACCTATGTATAACCGTTTTCGACAGGTCTGGTGTCCGGGCTCTACGTTTAAGCCTATCATAGCTGCTATTGGATTAACAACAGGGGCAATTGATCCAGATGAGGATTATGGGAATGAAGGATTGAGCTGGCAGAAAGATTCCTCATGGGGATCTTATTATGTAACGACGCTTCATGCTTATGAGCCGGTTATTCTAAAAAATGCTTTAATTTATTCGGATAATATTTATTTTGCAAAGGCGGCATTAAAAATTGGGAAAAACGATATGGAAAGTTCATTAACAAAACTAGGATTCAATGATGTACTTCCATTTGATATTAAGATGGCAAAATCGCAGTTTTCCAATACAGAAAAAATTGAAAAAGAGGTACAGTTGGCTGATAGTGGCTATGGACAAGGTCAGATTCTTGTGAATCCTTTGCATATGGCTTGTATGTATTCTGCATTTTGCAATGAAGGAAATATGATAAAACCATATCTTACATATAAGGAAGATGCAATGCCTGATGTCTGGATTAAAGAAGCATTTACAAAGGATGTGGCGCAAACTGTTTTGGAGGATACGAAAGAAGTCATAAACAATCCTCATGGAACTGGCTATGCAGCACATAGAACGGATATTATATTAGCCGGAAAAACGGGAACTGCAGAAATCAAAGCATCAAAAGATGATACAACGGGGACTGAATTGGGATGGTTTTCTGTTTTTACAACGGACAAGAATATGGAGCGTCCTATTATGATCGTCAGCATGGTAGAAGACGTAAAAGGAAGAGGTGGAAGCGGTTATGTTGTCAAAAAAGATAGTCAGGTTCTTGAAAAGTGGTTTTCTGGTAATTAGTATAGGTTTTTCGATGGGGATTTCGGGATGTAAAGGGAATACAGAAGAACCAGTATCTTCTGAACCTATTGAAATTGTCAGTGAGAAAGGAATGGATGACAATTTTATAAATATTCCGATAGATATTTATGCGGAAGCAACAACAAAAAATAAGCTGAAGGATATGGAAACAGTACGTAAAGTTGTAGAAAGATTTGGGGAATGTGGATATGCGGCAGTTGATTGTGAAAATCGAGTTGATATGACACAAATACAAAATGTGATAGATTTTTGTGATTCGGTGGAAAAACAAGAAAAAGCAGAAGTGACAATACTCCAAGTGAGCAGTCTGGGAGGATTTTCGGTCTACCATTTACAGACAGAAAAAGGAGTGGTTCATGTGAAAAGATGCTATTACGGATACAAAGATGGGATTATGAAAAGTGAGGATGAAGGTGAATATCAAACCGATTATTGGAGATATACCGATGATGGATATCTGATGTTTTCTGGAACTTATTTTTCAGAAGAATTGTATGTATTAACATTAAGTTCTGCAGAAGAGCATGTAGCATTTCGTATACTGCCATTGGATGCAAAGTGTCGGGAATTAAATGAAAAATATCTTTTGCCAATAGGATATGAGTTAAATAATATGTTTTTAGTGGATTGGAATGAGGATGATTTTGGAGAACTGAATTTCTATGACATGTTTGATTTGTTGTATCCAAAGTTGCATAATGAAAAATTTCCATATGTAGCAGATGATAACTTAGGTATAGGTGCAGTTTATCATATTCCTAAAACAGAGTTTGAAAATGTAATTATTGAATATTTTAATATCGACAGTGATAAATTGCAGAAAAAAACTATTTACGATTATCAAACTCAAACATACGAATATAAACCAAGAGGATTTTATGAGATAGAGTATCCAGAATATCCGTATTCCGAGGTGGTTGGGTATAAAGAACATTCGGATGGGACGATAACGCTCAACGTTCATGTGATATATCCGTATGCAGGCGATTCAAATGTATATATGCATGATGTTACGGTCAGACCATTATCTGACGGGGGATTCCAGTATGTATCAAATTACATTGTTTCAGAGGAAGAAAATAACAACATTACATGGCATACACCGCGTTTAACTGAAGATGAATGGAATGATATATACGGAGGACAGTGATGGAAGATATGAAATGGTTTGTAAAAAAGTTTGGAATCATTTTTGTGATTCTATTGGTGATGATTGTAAGTACAGGAATTTTTTATGAAAAGAATGCGAGAACATCATCAGCAGAGGAGATATGGGAAATGTGACTGAATGGAAAGGACAATATTTATGAAAAAGCGTATTTGGTTCATTGTACTGATCAGTTGCCTGTTATGTGGATGCATAAGGAAAGATATGACATCAGATAGTCAGTTGATGGATAGTAGAGATGTTGATTCTACGGAAGAAAACGAGAATGCAAAAGAAGATGTTGCAGAACAGTGGGAAAAAGGTTATGACCTTCCAATAGATGAGCCGGAAAGAAAAGAAGCAGAGGATGAGTGTAAAATGATTCTGGAGCTTATTTCTGATATTTATACTCAGGCAGATAAAGGGGAGGCAGTTAATACGGTTCTGGATGATAAGACAATCTATAAAATGCAGGATCGGATAAAAGAAAAAGGGTATCCGGTTATAACGATGAAAGCATATGCAGCAATGGAAAATTATAAAAAAGTCGAAGATTTTCTTAAAAACTGTCAGGAAGAGAAAGCTGGTTTTATAGTGCTTTACGAGTTGCAGTCAGATGGTGGCATTGGCAGAGATAAATTTATTTTTGATGGAAAGGACATGTATTTAATAAGTGCGTGTGCTACATGGAACACCAATGATACATATGGATTGTCCTATATTTCTTATGCAAGGATAAAGGAGTGGAAATATACGGATAAAGGATGGTTTTGTTATGAATTATGTGTTCCGGAACCACCGGAGGTTACAGAGATTGTTGACGGAAGCTGTCTGGTAAGAATAAAGCCATTATCTAAGGAACAACGGGAAATGTCAGAACGATGCGTACAAGGTCTGGGGTATCAGGGAAATAATCTTTTATGCTCGAATTGGGATACTGACCATATGGAAAAACTGGACTATAATGGAATATATGAATATCTGTATGCCATGAAACATCAGAAAGCGTTTGATGCCGAGGATTATCCAAATGGAATACCAAAAGAAGAATTTGAGAGTTTGATCATGGAATATCTTCCGGTAACAGCAGAGCAAATTCAGGAATATGCGGTATTTGATGAAAAAAATCAGACTTATGTATGGGTACGACTAGGCTGCCTTAACTATGCACCAACTTTTTTTGGAACTTCGCTGCCGGAGGTTATTGATATCAAAGAAAATGAGGATGGAACAGTGACATTAACGGTGGATGCGGTGTGTGATATGGTCATTTGTGATGATGCGGTCATAACCCATGAACTTACGGTAAAGTTTGCTGATGATGGTAGCTTTCAATATTTGGGGAATAAAATCCTTGATGATGGAATTAAGGAGATACCAGCCTATCAGTACCGAATTAAAGAATGATTGATAATATTGGTGATGATGGTAATATTACAGATGTAAGAGAGTGAGAATAAATGAAAAAAATAAAATTGGTTGGAATATTGGCAGCAGCTGTATTGATAGGCAGTGTGATTTCAATTCCACTTATAAATAACCATACAGCCTATAAGGTGGAAAAGGCATTATGTGAAATCCCGTTGCCAGAGGAAACAGAATTGATAGAGTAGTTGTCACAGGCTGGGAAGCTGACGGGTAACGGAAATGGAATGCAGTATTTCGGAGCAATTCTAATTCGAAGTGAATTGTCTTTGGAAGAATTGGATGCTTACTATTCAGGTTACAGAAGTAATGAATGGGAATGTTTGGTGGAAACTCAGGAAGGGCAGTCCATTGAGGTGATTGAACATAAGGCACTACAATTTTCGGAAGAAATAAAGGACAGCGGTTATTATATTGTATATTCATGGGGAAGTGGAAATTCTCTATTGAAAGAACTGGATATACGTGGACATTAAAAAGGGGGCTATATCAATGAAAAAATTTATGCTGTGTATTATGGGCTCGCTCATTGCACTGTTTGTAGTATTTTGGTGTTGCATTTCGTATACGGTAAATTACAAGAAGATAACTTGCGATACATCCGTTTCACCAGATAAAAAATATGAAGTGATACTTCAAGCTGTTGGAGAACCGGAATGGCCTTTTGGTTCAGCAAGTGGACGGTTAGTCCTTAAAGAAGGCGAAGATAAGATATCGCAAACAGATTTTGAATTGAACAATGACGGTGGAAGCATCACAAGTAATTGTTGGAAAGTTACATGGTATGAGGACTATGTAGAAGTGATCCTATCAGGCGAAGAACAATTTGATGAGCAAGTCATTTTATATTTTGATGGTACGAAAGAAATACAGCAATTGACAGATATTGCAGTGGACTATCCATCAGAAGAGAAATTGGATGAAAGCCGGGTTATAACCGAACAATCCTTTGAGGTGGATTTGAATGATTGGGGTGAGGTACGATTTGTGTCTTATCTACCGACTTATGATACGCTTTGGGAAGATGTCTCATTTGTGCTGGCAAAGGACAATCAAATTGTGTACCATTTCCCAGCTTATTTTGAAAATAATAGTACTGAGAATGATAGCGTAGGTATGTTTGATAGCGTAGAGGCGGTTGGATTTCAGGATATAGATGGAGATGGTGCAAAGGATGTGATTGTCATCATAAACTATGTTACAGGAGCAGGACCGCAGGGAATGATGCCACGAAAGACCATTAGAATATTCAGTTCACAGGATAATGGTTTTGTCATTCAACACGATTTAATGGATGAATTAATGGAAAATATGAAAGAGGATGATATTTCTATTCCTGCGATCTGTGATTATGTGACATTAATGGAAACAAATGAAATATATGATGGATATCGTACTATATATCAACAATACTTTGCAGACGAAGTCCAGCTAATAAATGTCAATAGTTAAATGAGAAAAAATCTATTTTATTTTCTGACTAAAAAAGGGCGGACTTTCCCCTT
>OLRA01002065.1_pt1 | contig 21365 bp, 14 predicted proteins | sample 1673011 | NCBI WGS metagenome assembly OLRA01 (sample SAMEA3136746, study PRJEB25190) | human gut metagenome | reverse complement strand
GACACCGACCATTCGCGCTTCTCGTTCTTCGGCCTGCGGGCCGGGGTCGCCCGCAATACGCTCGACAAGTTCCTCTATCCCCGCCGCGGTTCCGAACTGCATCTCTCGGCCATCTATGTCGCCGGACGCGACAAATACCAGCCCTACGATGCGAAAGACTTCGTTTCGCGCGAAACCCGACAGTGGTTCGGAGGGCGTTTTTCGTGGGACAAGTTCTTCGATGTGCCGGGCGTCAGCTGGTTCTCGTTCGGTTTGAATGTCGATGCCGTGTGGACCAACCACCCGCGGTTCCGGACCGAATCCGCGACCCTGATGTCGATGCCCGACTATGCGCCCGTGCCGCATGCCCGGATGATCTACATGCCCGATTTCCGGGGCAAACGCTTTGCGGCGTGGGGCCTGATGCCGACCTTCGACCTGCTGCCCAACTGCTTCTTCCGGACGGGGTTCTACACCATGTTCCGTGAAAAACGGGACTTCAACCCCCTGAAGAATCCCGACGAGCGCTGGCATTATATCGCCGAGGCGTCGCTGGTCTACCACACGCCGATCGGTCCCGTGAGCCTCGCGCTGACGAAATACGACCTGAAAAACTGGCGCAACATGTACCTGACCTTCAATTTCGGGTATGCGATTTTCGCCCCGAAAGGGACGTTCTATTGATCGCGAGGCCGGTTTCGCCCTCCTGTAAAAACGATGCCCGGATGCACATGCTGCATCCGGGCGTCGTTCATTCAGCGATCAGGGCCGGCGAGTCCGGGGTCGATCTCCATCCGGCAGCCGCCCTCGACGGGGCGGAAACGCACGTCGGTGATATACATTTCCCGCGGATGGATCGCGCCTTTGCTTTTGTGGGCATGGAAAACGATCTTCAGGTTGCCCGCCTTGTCCCGGAACAGGGCGCTGTGCCCGACGCCGACCAGTTCGCCGGGATTCTGCAACAGCGGATTGCGGTCGTATTTGGTCCAGGGGCCCAGCGGCGAGTCGGCCGTGGCGCAGCCGATGCCGTAGAAGGGACTTTCGTAGCTGTTGGCCGAATAGGTCATGTAGTAAGTGCCGTTCCGCCGGATCACGAAGCAGCCTTCGTTGACGCGGGGCCAGACCTTTTCCCACTCCTGCGAAACATGGATGCAGGGGCGCATCGTCTCTTTTTTCAGCGTCGTGCAGTCGTCTTCCAGCTCGACGACCCAGATATTCAGCCCGTCGTTGAACCGGTCGAAATACATGTACGCCCGGCCGTCGTCGTCGATGAACAGCGTGTTGTCGATGCACTTTTCATCGGCGATCATCGGTTGCCGCTTCTCCTGTACGAAAGGACCCAGCGGCGAGTCGGAGGTGGCGACGCAGATGTGCTCTTCGGCCGTGAAATACATGTAGAATTTGTCATTCAGCCGATAGACCTCGGGCGCCCAGAACCATTTTTCGCCCCAGACATCCGTGCGGTGCAGGGCCAGTCCGTCGCGGGCGTTGCCTTTGGCCCTCTCCCACGTGGAGAGGTCGCGGGATGTCCACACCTCGATGCCGCTTCCGGCGCCTGTGCCATAGGCGTAATACACCCCGTCGTAAAGCAGGATGAAAGGATCGGCCAGGGGCACTTTTCGGAGGTTTTGCGCCGCACAGCAGGCGATGGCGAACAACGTCGCGATTAATGGAAGCAATCGTTTCATAGGTCGTAAGATTTAAGGTTGGGACCGGGGATGAGGGCCGTGGACGAACGGGCTTCGGAGTCTCCGGACCCTGCAAAGATAGGTGTCCGGCCCGGCGCAAAATGGAAAAATATTTCCATAATGTATAACTCTTTGATCAATTGCGGCCCATCGGGTGACGGCATGGCTGAAAATCGGATAAAACGAATAATTTTGTCGGAGTACGCGCCAAATGGCATTTTATGACGGATTCAAACCATTCAAATAACCTGTATGAAAAAACTGCTCATCTTCTTCCTGCCGGCGATCCTGCTCGGATGCGACTCGCCTGCATATCGTAATCCGCTCGACGTTGCGTTCGGCGACCCGTTCATCCTCCACGCCGCTGACGGAAAATTCTATATGTACGGAACGAGCGGCGACATCCGGGGTTTTCGCGTCTGCGTCTCGGACGACCTCGTTACCTGGCAGAAGGGCGATGTCGTCTACGACGGCAATGCCTCGGCATGGGGAACCGACTGCTTCTGGGCGCCCGAAGTGTATGAACGCGACGGCCGCTATTACCTGTTTTTCAGTGCCAACTGGCGGCATAACCCGAACGGCGACCTCGAAACGTTCCGCATCGGGGTGGCGGTTGCTGATTCGCCGTCGGGTCCCTTTTCCGACCTGTATGACCGTCCGGTGTTCGATCCCGGCTATCCGGTGATCGACGCCAACGTATTGTGGGACGATGACGGCCGGGTGTATCTCTATTATTCGCGCTGCTGTTACAAGCATCCCGTCGAAAGCGAGCTTTCGGCGTGGGCGCGCGACAAGGGGCTTTTCGACGAGATCGAGGAGAGCTGGGTGTACGGTGTGGAGATGAAGCCCGATTTCAGCGGCGTCATCGGCGAGCCGGTCGCTCTGCTGATGCCCCCGCAGTCTGCCTCCGACCCGCAAACCGGGTGGGAGAGCCGTTCGGTCACCGCCGGAGAGGTCAACCGGCGCTGGACCGAGGGGTCGTACGCCTTCAAGGAAAACGGGACCTATTACATGATGTATTCCGCCAACTTCTACGGCGGGCAGCATTATGCGGTGGGCTATGCTACGGCCGGTTCGCCGCTGGGTCCCTTCGTGAAATCGTCGGACAATCCGGTCCTCGAGAAGAATGCGGACAAGGGCGGCGAGGTCACGGGAACGGGGCACAATATGGTTCTGAAGCTTCCCGGCGGCGGGATGTACTGCGTCTACCACGGCCGGACGGCCCCGACGGGCGATGCGCGCATGGTCTTCATCGACCCGATGGAGGTGACCGAAGACGGTCGTCTGAAGGTCTTCGGCCCGACCACCTCGCCCCAGCCCGTACCCGTGTGGACAAAGGGCCTGTGAGGGGGGCGGCTTTCCTGCGAATCGGCGGGGCGTCCCGTTCTCCGGGTGACTGCGGCCTGATACGGACAGAGCTGTAACTTTTCAGGTTACAGCTCTGTCCTTTAATGGGAGCGGGGGTCAGTCCGTCAGCGTCAGTTTCACCTTTTTGTCCTTTACGAGGATGAAGTAGTCGCCCGGTTCGAGGAACCGGTTGCCGTCGCCGTCCGTGAAACTCAAATCCTTTTCGGGGTCGATCTCGAACCGGAACGTGCGGGTCTCGCCGCGGCGGATCGGCTGTTTCTCGAAGTGTTTCAACTCCCTGACGGGGCGTGAGATGCGGCACACGGGGTCCGATATGAACCAGTGAACCGTCTCGGCGCCGTCCATGCCGCCCGTGTTGGTCACGGAGACCTCGACCGTCACCTTTTCCCCGCGGCGCAGCGTGGTTGCCGACGGGCGCAGGTCGCCGTATTCGAACGTCGTATAGCTCAGGCCGTGTCCGAATTCATAGAGCGGCGTGCTGGGGATGTCCTGATATTTGCCCTGATGGGTGCGGCCGCTCTGGCGGCGGTTGTAGTAGATCGGAATCTGGCCCGTTGAGCGGGGGAACGTCATGGCGAGGCGTCCCGAGGGGTTGATCCTCCCCGACAGAATTCCCGCGAGGGGGTTGCCTCCCCGGATGCCGGGCTGCCACATCTGCACCATGGCCCCGCAGAGGGGTTCGAGGCGGCACAGCTCCAGCGGCCGGCCGCTGGACAGGACCAAAACCAGCGGTTTTCCGGTCTGGGCCAGTTCGGCGGCCAGCTGCTCCTGGATTTCGGGAAGCGCGATCGTCGAGCGCGAGGCGTTCTCGCCGCTCCACTGCTTTTTCTCCCCGAGGCAGAGGACCACCACGTCGGCAGCCGCGGCCGCGGCGACAGCCTCACGGAATCCGGAGCGGTCCTCGCCGTCGAAGTCGCAGCCCCGGGCGTAGAGCAGTTCGGCGCGGCCCCGGTATTCGTTTTCCAGCCCGGCGAAGAGGCTCACCGCGTCCTCTTCGCGGCCGTGTGCCGACCACGCGCCGAGCAGGTGCAGCCGGTTCTGCGCCATCGGGCCGATGACCGCGATGCGGCGGGCGACTTTCAGCGGCAGCGTGTTGTTCTCGTTTTTCAGCAGCACCATCGACTCCTCGGCGAGCCGCTCGGCGACGGCGAGGCTCGCGGGAAGCAGGAACCGGTCCGTCTCCTCCGACTCCGGGGTGTAGGGGCGTTCGAACAGCCCGAGCCGGAATTTCAGCCGCAGAACGCGCCGCACGGCCTCGTCGAGTTTCTCCTGCGAGACCTTGCCTTCGCGGACCAGGGCGGCCAGATGGGCGTCGTAACAGCGGTTCATCATGTCCATTTCGACACCCGCGTTGAAGGCCTTTTCGGCGGCCTCCTTCCGGTCGGCGGCCACGCCCTGCGAGCGCAGCTGCTCGATGGCGGCCCAGTCCGAGACGACGAATCCGTCGTGCGCCCAGCGCTCCTTGAGAACCTCGGTCAGGATGTAGGGGTTGGCCGTGCCGGGCGTTCCGCTGATGTCGTTGAAGCAGCTCATCACCGTAGCGGCTCCGGCCTCGATGCCCGCCTGGTAGGGCGGCATGTAGGTGTCCCAGAGCGTCTGACGCGAGATTTCGGTGTAGACGTAGTCGCGGCCGGCCTCCGAGGCGCCGTAGCCGACGAAATGCTTGAGGCAGGCGGCCACGCGGCGGGAGTCGGCGAGGGTGTCGCCCTGGTAGCCTTCGACCGCCGCCACTCCGTAGACGGCGTTGGCGTAGGGGTCTTCGCCGTAGCCCTCCGAGACGCGGCCCCAGCGGCCGTCGCGCGCCACGTCGATCATCGGCGAGAAGGTCCACTCGACGCCCGACATCCGCGCCTCCTGTGCGGCCACTTCGGCGGCCTGCTTCACCAGTGCGGGATTCCACGAGCAGGCCTGGGCCAGCGAAATGGGGTAAGTGGTGCGGAAGCCGTGGATCACGTCGTAGCCGAACAGCACGGGGATTCCGAGCCGCGACTGCTCGATGGCTTTTTTCTGAAGCCGGTTGCGCAGCTCGGGCGAGGTGTCGAAGTAGATGAGCGAGCCGATTTCGGCGGGAATCTTGTCCACCGGATCGGCCACGTTGTTGGCGTTGTCGTTGCGGCCGAGCGTGTATTGGTTGAGCTGCATGACCTTCTCTTCGAGGGTCATCCGCGACAGCAGGTCGCTGACGCGCTCTTCGACGGGGCGTCCGGCGTCCTTGTAGGCGGGCTTTCCGCTCCCGTTCCGGGCCTGCGCCCCGAGGGCGGCGGCCAGCAGCAGGGCGATAACGGTTATTTTTTTCATAGGTTGTGCTTGTTATTTGAACACGGGTTTGTCCGAGAGGCGCATCGTTGCGCCGGGGTCGTTGTTTTTGAGGTCGAAAACCACGATGCGGTTCCCCTTTTCGGCGAGGATTTCGGCCGGAATGAGGATCGACTGCTGTTTCTCCTCGTCCCAGAACGAGCCGAGGTAGTGGCCGTTGATCCACACCTCGCCCATGCCCCATCCCGACACGTCGAGGTAAACGGCTCCTTCGTGCGCCGCACGGTCGAATTGCCCGCGCCGGAAACAGGGCGTGTTGCACGGGCCGAGGGCTTCGAACTCGAGGGCTTCGGGATCGGCGTCGCGCACTTCGAGCGGGGTGATCGTCCAGCCGGCGATCGTTTCGCCGCCGAGGCGGGCTTCGCCGAAGAGTCCTTTCGAGTTGTCGAGAATCTCCGGGCCGTAGGTGATGCGGCCGATGTTTTCGACGTAGAGCTGCAATGTGTGCTGGCCGGTTTCTGCCTTCAGGACCAGCGTTTTTCGGTTGTCGGTCAGGGTTCCCTGAAACACGCCGTCGAGGTAAACCGCGGCATAGTCCCGCACGTTCTCCAGTTCGAGCGCGGCCTCCCCTGCGGGAACGGTGATTGCGGCCTGGTAGAGGACGTATCCGAATTCCACCCCCACATCGCCCATAGGAAGCAGTTCGTCGGACTCGCAGACCTCGCCGTAAATCTGCGTCAGAGGGGCGCATTCGGTCATTTTCAGCTCCTGCGCCCCTGCCCGGAACAGGCCGGGCAGCAGGCAGCAGAGCAGTAGACAGATCTTGTTCATAATCGTGCGGTTTTAGCGCATGAAGGAGGTGATGAACGACTCGTCGAGTGTGACCTCGGGAGCGAAACGGTCGCTGCGGACGTAGCGGTCGATGCTTTCGAGCAGCTGGCGCGTGGCGGGGCGCTGGTCCATCTTCTTTTTCGTGTCGACCGCCAGAACGAGCAGTTTGCCGCCGCCGACGCGGGCCTCGAAGCCGATGCCGAGTTTCTCGTTGTTGTCGAAGCTGTCGATCACCTGGATGAAGGGCCGCAGCTGGCGCGGGGTCTGCTGCATCTCGATCACCTTGGTGTTCTCCAGAATGTCCCACCACTGCCAGTCGGTGTGGTATGAGGTCGGGAAGTCGGCGAACACGGGTTCCTCGGCGTGAATCAGACAGCCGATGGTCATCGGCGCCCAGGCGAACATGATCGGGTTCCAGAAATGGTTGTGGAAGGTCGATTTGCGCCCCTTGACCTTGTTCGGCGCGGGGGTCAGGACGACTTTCTTCCCCGCGGCGAGGTACTGTTTGGCCTGCTCGCCGAACTCCGTCGTGTAGAGCACCTCCGTATCCGACTGCATCAGCTGTGCGTTGCGCGGATAGACCCAGATGTCCCAGCTGTTGCTTGTCTTTTCACCGACGTTCAGGTGCACGGTCAGCTTCTGCGGGCCTCGCACCTTGCCGAGCGGAGCGGAGAACTCCCCGACGGGGAACACGCCGTCGGTGCCTACGGTCTGCGATTTCAGACTGCCCTTGGCGATGGCTTTCCCGCTGCCGTCGGTGATCGACCAGCGGATTTTCGCATTTTTGAGCGCCGCCGCGCCGAAGTTGTAGACCTCGGCCTTTGCCGTGAAGGTTTCGTCTTCGAACCAGGCGCTTTTCGGGTAGCGGAGCAGCGCCACGGTCGGCGCGCAGAAGGCCCGCCAATCCTCGGGCGTCACCAGTCCCTTGGAGTCCCAGAACGGATCGAGCACACCCACCGGGGCGTAACCCTGGCCCGGGAAGTCGTTGAGCGACAGGAGCTGAAATCCGGCCGATTTGGACGAGCGGAGCAGCGCCTCGATCACGGCCTTGTACTCCACGACGGTCAGCGCCCCCGAGGCCCGGAAGAAGTCGTGGGCCTGATCGCCCATGCCGTTGGCGGTGAGCATCTCGCGCCACAGTTCGAAGTTCCGGGCTTCGACCGGTCCCGTGTATTTCCCGATCTCGCGGAAGTCGGGATAGACGCACCGCTGGCCCGACTCGTGGGAAATGACCGGAACGTCCACGTCCGACTCCTTGCTGCGGTCCCAGTCGGTCGAGGGCCGTCCCTCGTAGACCTTCACGGGGCCTTTGTTGGTCTGCTGCGAGACGTAATACTGGTCGGACGGGACGCGCGTGCGGGCCGTCGAACCGCTGTACAGATGCCGCGTGTCGAGTTTGCGGCCGTCGGCGGTCAGCTCCTCGATGAAGTCGAAGTTGCCGGTGATCTCGTTGCCGTTGCAGTAGAGGACGAACGAGGGGTGGTTGCCGTACTCCTTGAGGATGGCGCGCATCTCGCGGCGGAAGAAGTCGTAGCGCGCTTCGTCCGGCTCGGCGTCCTTGCCCCACATGGGCATCTCGACTTCGAGGTAGACGCCGTGGCGGTCGGCCATGCGGAAAGCCGCGGCGGGAGGGCACCACGAGTGGAAACGGATGTGGTTCAGTCCGTAGTCCTTGACGATGCGCATGATACGCTCCCATTCGGCGTCGCAGACCGGGGCGTGGCCCGTTTTCGGGAACACGGCGTTCTCGACGGTTCCGCGCAGGTGGAGCGGACGGCCGTTGAGCAGGATGTGGTTGCGGCCCTGCGCCACTTCGCGCATGCCGAACGTCGCCGACTTCTTGTGTTCGAAGGACTCCTTTCCGGCGCCGGTCAGCAGCGTGCACTCCACGGTGTAGAGGTTCGGGTTGAATTCGTCCCAGAGTTTGGCCTCCCGGCCCAGCGCGACGGTTTCGGTCAGGTCCATCTCCTCCGCTTCGCTGCCGACAGGTACCTCCTTCGTTACGTGCAGGCCGTTGCCCGAGACGGTGAGCAGCGCCTTTCCTTCGAAAGGCTTTTTCGTGCGGTTGTCGATCTTCAGGCGCACGTCGACGCTGTTCGTCGCGAGGTCGGGATACAGCTGCATGTCGTCGATGTAAACGGGGTCTACGGCCACGAGTTTCATCTCGCCGAGGATGCCGTTCCAGTTGATCTGCGTGAACTCCGTGTGGGCGTGGTTCCATTTGTGGGTGTTGTACTGGAACCGGTTGTCGATGCACACCGTGATGCGGTGCGTCTTGCCCGGGGTGACGAAATCCGTCAGGTCGTGGTTGTGGGGGACGCTGATGTAGTCCAGTCGGCTCACCTCCTTGGTGTCGACCCATACCGAGCTGAGCCAGTGGGTGCGTTCGAAATAGAGGAAGATGCACTTGCCCTTCCAGTCGGCCGGGAACTCGATGTCGCGCTGATACCACGCCGGACCCATGTACTCGTAGACGCGCGTCAGGCGGTCGACATGGCGGTAGGGTGATTTGTAGCCGATTTTGTAGTCGTCGGTGATGCCGGGGAGCATGATGGTCTCCTGGAGTTGGTGGTTGTAGCGCGGCGAAAGCGATCCCCTGCGGAAATCCATCACGTCCGTCTGGAACCTCCACTCTCCCGAGAGGTCCATTTCGCGGGTCTGGGCGGCCGCCGGGGAGAGGGAGCCTAACAGCACGGCCGCGAGAAGCAGTTTTATAAACCGGTTTTTCATGTATGGTGTTGTTTTAGATTATCGTTTCAGGTGTTTGTCCGCGAATTTCACGAATTGCCGCCAGTCGTAGAGCGTGATGTCGTGGTCGCCCGAACGGACGTGGTGGCCGATGTGTCCCGACAGCACGGGCGCGTCGGTTTGGGGCAGTTCCGTTCCCGAAAGTCCCTCCAGGCCGAACAACTCGTAGACCGGCGTGGCGTGGACCCCCGCGAGGAACTCGCCTTTCGGATCGGCCCAACGGTCCTCGACGGCGCTGGCGATATACACCGGGCGCGGGGCTATCAGCGCAATCAGTTCGTGCTGGTCGACGGGCAAAGCCGCCTCGTTGCCCGAATACCGGTTGAAGTTCCCGCAAAACCAATGCGGGAAAAGGCTGTTGATCCTGGCTACGGTTTCGCCGTAACAACGCCGCGACAACGCCGCGCCGCCGCATCCCGAGTCGTTCGACACGGCCATGGCGAAGCGCGGATCGACGGCTGCGGCCCAAAGGGCCGTTTTGCCGTGCCGCGAATGCCCGATGACCGCCACGCGGGAGGCATCGACATCCTCGTCGGTTTCGAGGTAGTCCATCGCGCGGCTCAAGCCCCAGGCCCAGGCCGCGATCGTGCCCCATTCATCGGGGGCCGGTTTGGTCTGCCCCTCGCGGTAAAAGAGCGGGTGAACGCCGTTTTGGAAGCCGTCGTCGTAGTCGGGGTCGATGTCGCCGCGGTAAATCGTGGCGAGGCCGTAGCCGTTGGCGATCAGCATCTCCACCGGCCAGCGCGAAGCTGCTGCGGCGCGCGGGAAGCCTTTTGTGCGGACTTCGCTGCCGCCCTCTTCGCGCGGCTTCATGCGCGAGACCGACTCCGTGACGAGCGGGTCGTCGCAGATCGTGTGGTTGCCCTTGAAATTCAGCCCCAGAAAGACCGGAACGGCGTCGGTGCGTTTGTTGGGGATGTAGAGCAGGATGGTCATGAAATGTGCGTCGCTCTCGGTGAAGTAGACGGCGATCTCCCGGCGGGTGGCCATGTTGCCCAGCGTGTAGCGGTCCTCGCTCAAGACCTCGAAATGCAGTCCCTCGGGGCGGCCGGGGGCTTTTCCGTAGACCTCGCTTTCGAACAGCGACAGCAGTTCGGGACGGCGTTCCGAAGTCCACGTTTCGGCGTCAGTCACCTTTTTGCCGGCGATGGTTGTCAGCGGGTTGGGCAGCGTGTAGGCCGGAACCTGCGATTCGTCGTAGTTTGTCGCGGGCATCTGCGCCCGGGCGCAGAACAGGGTCAGGCCGCAGAGCGACAGCAGCGCGTATTTTTTCACGGCGGTCATGGCTGCAATCGGCGTTTGATGCGTGTGAGCGCCTCCAGATAATAGTAGTCGGCGTAGGTGAGCGGCACGTCGACCTCCGAGGAGAAGGGATAGGCTCCCGTGCTGTGCCGGAGAATGAAGCCTCCGTTCTCACCCGCCGGAGCGGTGTATTCGGGCGAGGCCAGCGTGCGGATCTGCTTTTCGGCGAAAGCCATGTACCGCTCCCCTTCGGCTGCGGGCACGAAGCCGCTCAGCTCGACCAGTGCCGAGGCCATGATTGCGGCCGCCGATGCGTCGCGCGGCGTGGAGGCGAGGGCCGGAGCGTCGAAATCCCAGTAGGGAATCCCGTCGGCGGGCATGTTCCTGTGGTTGATGAGGAATCCGGCGATGCCGCGGGCCTGTTCGAGGTAGCGGGCGTCGCCCGTGAGGCGGTACATGCAGGTGTAGCCGTAGAGTCCCCATGCCTGTCCGCGGCTCCAGGCCGAGGAGTCGGAGAGGCCCTGATGGGTCTGCTTGAGATGGGGCTGTCCCGAGATCGTGTCGTAGGAGACCAGGTGGCAGGAGCTGAAGTCGGGGCGGAAATGGTGTTTCAGCGTCTTGTCAGCATGCGATACGGCCATGTTGCGCAGCGACTTGTCGCCCGAACGGTCGGCGGCCCACATCAGCAGTTCGAGGTTCATCATGTTGTCGATGATGACCGGATACTGCCATTTGTCGCGGTTATGGTCCCACGAGCGGATCAGCCCTACTTCGGGTTTGAAGCGCGTCGCCAGCGAGCGCGCCCCGGTGAGCAGCACCTCTTCGTAGGACTCGTCTCCCGTGAGGCGCAGTCCGTTGCCGAAACTGCAATAGAGCATGAACCCCACGTCATGGTTGTCGGTGGTGTGTTTTTCCCGCTCGACGCGTGCGGTGAACATCCGGGCGTACTCCAGCACCCGGGGGTTGCGGCCGTTCTCGTAGACGTACCACAGCACGCCCGGGAAAAAGCCGCTGCACCACCAGCGCGAATCCGACGAGACGTCCTCGCCGTTCTCCCACGTGCGCGGCAGGCGGCCTTCGCGCGCACTGTACTTCTCGGCCATCAGCAGCGTCTGCCGCTCGGCGCCGGCCAGCGCCTTGTCCACGACGGTCTCCAGCGGTTCCCGCCCGCTTCCGGCGCAGCCTGCGAGCAGGACGCCGAGAAGCGTGTATGTCAAAAACTTCTTCATCTTCTTTTAATGTTTGTCGTAATAGGCTTTCATCAGATACCACGCTTTCTTGCGGTATCCCTGATCGGAAACCAGCCCCTTGCGGTTCCAGCCCTCCTGGTTGGCGGGGTGGAAGCGGAACGGCGAGCGGAAGTCGAACAGAATCCACGGCGACACGCCCCGCAGGTTGGGGATGTTCTCGAACATGCGCAGGTTGTCGCGGTAGAGGGCCTCCTGATACTCCTCGCTCCACGAGCTGGCCACATCGGCCGGGCCGTGCTGGCCGTAGAGCGCCTCGCCGCCGAATTCGGAGATGATCAGCGGTTTGCCGCGCGCCACGTCCCACACCGCCTTGTCGGGCGTGAGGGGCCACGGGTGATACCAGCCCATGTATTTGTTGATGGCCACGACATCCAGTTCCCCGATGAACGGGTCGTCCATGACGAACAGCTGCCGCTGGCGGTCGAAACGCACCAGATCGAACGCCGCAACGATCAGGCGCGTGTCGTCGATCTCCCGGCAGCATGCGATCAGGTGGCGCAGGAAGGCGTTGCGCGGCCCGGAAGGCTGCGTCTCGTTGGCCACGCCCCAAAACGTCAGGGCGCAGCGGTTCTTGTCGCGCGTGACCATCTCGCGGATCATGCGGCCCGCCTTTTCGCGGGTTTGGTCGTTGGCGAAGTCGATGCCCTGCCAGATGGGAATCTCCTCCCAGAGCAGGAAGCCCATCTTTTCGGCCAGCCGGACGATATGTTCGTTCTGCGGGTAGTGCGCCAGACGGATCATGTTGCAGCCGAGTGCCTTGGCCTCGCTGAGCAGCATCACGGCGTCGGCCTCGGAGTGTGCCCGGCCCATGCGCTGGGGGATCTCTTCGTGGAACGAGATCGACTTGAGGAACACGGGCGAGCCGTTGAGGACGATCTCTTCGCCCTCGGTGCGGATATTGCGGAACCCGATCGACTCCTCCACCCGGTCGCGGTCCGTGGAGACGATCACCCGGTAAAGTTTCGGATCGGCGGGGGACCAGCGTTGCAGTCTCCTGACCCGGAACGACGCCGAGGCCGTACCGGTCGCTCCGGCAGTGACGGTCCGGTCTACGTTCAGTTCGGGAATCTCGATCCGTACGGCCGTTCCGGCAGCGGCGCCCGCCAGCTGCACATCGGCGTCGATCCGGTCGTCGGAATTCTTATCCTTGGTCAGCACCTTCCGGGTCTCTACCTTGGAGACGATTTTGTTGACGAAATCAAACCGCTCCCGGTCGGCATTTTCCACCGCCTTTTTGTCGGTCAGATCAATGTTTCCCTCGCTGTATGGGGCGAGCTGGCTCTCGTTGGCCCGGGCCACGGCGGTCTCCACCACGGTCTTCAGGCCCTCTGCGGAGGTGGAAACGGTCCGGATGACCGGACAGCCCAGCTTGGCCGACAGGGCGTCCACGTCGATCTTGGTGTCCTTTTTCTCGTTGATGTCGCTCTTATTCAGGGCCACCACCACGGGAATGCCCAGCTCCAGCAGCTGTGTGGTGAAGAACAGGCTGCGGCTGAGGTTTGTGGCGTCCACAATGTTGATGATCACATCGGGATTTTCGTGCTTTACGTAGGCGCTGGTGATGCTCTCCTCACTGGTGAAGGGAGACATGGAATAGGCGCCGGGCAGGTCCACAGCGATCAGCTGCTCCTCCCCGCCGTAATAGGCTTTTTTGATGGGGTGTTCCTTTTTCTCTACCGTGACACCCGCCCAGTTGCCCACCTTTTCGTTCCTGCCTGTTAGGGCATTGTACATGGTGGTCTTACCGGAGTTCGGGTTGCCCGTCAAGGCAATTCTCATGACAGATTCCTCCCGTGTCGTTTGTTGGCTTTGACTCTCTCTCGGATGCGCATACCTATTATAAATTAGCAAAAGCTAACTTATAGCGAAAAGAAGAAGACGCACAACAACGCCCAACGCTCAAATGATGATGGCGTCGGCCAATTGATGGTCAATGTTGTAGCGTCCGTCTTTGATGGAGACAATACAGCCGCCTTTCAAATGGGAGACCACGGTAATATGTTCTCCGCTGTAGCAGCCCAGGGAAAATAAAAAGGCATTCAAATCCTCGTCCTCCGTGTCAATTTGGCGGACGACATACTCCTTACCTTCTACTGCATCTCTTAAATTCATTTTATCACCATTAAAAATATAATAATCGGGTCATGCTCCGGCCGCGAACTGCCGGCTGACTTGTGAAGCAAAGAGAAGTAATTAGCTCTAACTAATTGCTTGCATAGTATATCTCCTCTTTCGGAGTTTGTCAACCCTAACTTTCAAAAAAGCAAGGAAAAAACATAGTTCTGAGCGGCGTGTTTTATGGGTATTTTTATAAGAAAAAATCCACGCCCGCGCAAGGGCGCGGGCGTGGATGGAACGGCAGGTTCCGTTATTTCATGAGCAGATACAGCACGGCCTTTTGGGCGTGGAGGCGGTTTTCCGCCTCGTCGAAGATCTCGTCGGCGTGGGACTCAAAGACCGCTGCGGTGATCTCCTCTCCCCGGTGGGCGGGCAGGCAGTGCTGGACCATGGCGCCGGGATGGGCGGCGGCCATAACGGCGTCGTTGATTTGATAGCCCTCAAAGACCAGCTTACGCTGGCTGGACTCGCCCTCCTGTCCCATGGAGGCCCACACGTCGGTGTACAGGACGTCGGCGTCCTTGGCGGCGGCCAGGATGTCCGGGGTGCACTGGAGCATGCCGGGATACTGCTGGGCAAAGTCCAGAACGGCAGGGTCCGGGCGGTAGGCATCGGGGCAGGCGATGGACACCGTCATGCCGCACTTGAGGCCGCCCACGATGAGGGAGTTTGCCATGTTGTTGCCATCACCGATGTAGCACAGCTTCAGGCCGGCCAGCTTGCCCTTGTGCTCCCGGATGGTCATGAGATCAGCCAGCACCTGGCAGGGGTGGCAGAAGTCGGTCAGACCGTTGATCACGGGGATGGAGGCGTATTTGGCCAGGGTCTCCACCTCTTCCTGGGCAAAGGTGCGGATCATGATGCCATCACAGAACCGGGAGAGCACCCGGGCGGTGTCCTCCACCGGCTCGTTGCGGCCGATCTGGCTGTCCTTGTCGGAGAGGTAAATGGCGTTGCCCCCCAGCTGGTACATGCCGGTCTCAAAGGAGACCCGGGTGCGGGTGGAGCTCTTCTCAAAGATCATGGCCAGGGTTTTCCCGGCCAGGAAGGGGTGCTGGATGCCCGCTTTTTTCATGGCCTTGAGCTGGTCGGCGGTGTCTAAAATGGTGAGAATGTCCTGGCTGGACAGGTCCAGCAGCTTCAGCAGGTCTTTTTTCATGGATGTGTTCTCCTTTTTCTCTTATCCCATGAGGGTCTGCTTCAGAATGGCCAGGCCCTCGTCCATTTCCTCCTTGGTGATGACCAGGGGCGGCAGCAGGCGCAGCCGGTCCCCGGCGGTGAGGCACAGCAGGCCGTGGTCGATGAGCAGGGCGGCCAGTTCCTTGTTGGTCCGGGGGCCCTTTACATCAATGCCCAGCATGAGGCCCAGGCCCACAACATCCCCCAGTTCCGGGCTGCCGATGGCCTGGATGCCCGCCCGGAGGTAGGCGCCCTTCTCCCGGACCTGGTCCAGGAAGGGCTGGTCCATGGTCTCCAGCACCGCCAGGCCCGCGGCAGTGGAGACGGGGTTGGCTCCGAAGGTGGAGCCGTGGGTTCCAGGGGTAAGGACCCCGGCGCACTTCTCGTTGGTGAGGATACCACCCAAGGGCAGGCCGCCGGCGATCCCCTTGGCGAAGGAGACCACATCCGGCTGGATGCCGAACTGCTGGAAGGCGAACAGGCTGCCGGTGCGGCCGATGCCGGTCTGCACCTCGTCCACCAGCAGCAGCCAGTCCTTCTCCCGGCACAGGGCGGCCAGGGACTGGACCATGGAGACCTCCAGGGGGCGCAGGCCGCCCTCCCCCTGGATGAGTTCTACCATGACCGCGCACACGTCGTCCCCCGCCTGGGCCTGGATGCTCTCCAGAGTGGGGTCGGCGTAGCGGAAGGCCTCGTTGAAAGGGAAGAAATAGTTGTGATAGCTCTCCTGCCCGGTGGCGGTGAGGGTGGTGATGGTCCGCCCATGGAAGGAGCGGTTCAGGGTGAGAATGGTGCTGCGGCCCTTGCCGTACTTATCGAAGCTGTACTTCCGGGCCACTTTGATCATGGCCTCGTTGGCCTCCGCCCCGGAGTTGCCGAAAAAGACCTTGTCCATTCCGCTGCGGGTGCACAGCTGCTGGGCCAGCAAGGTCCCGGGCTGGGTATAAAACAGATTGGAGATATGCCCCAGCTTCCCAATCTGCTCTGTAATGGCGGCCATCCACTTGGGGTTGCCATATCCCAGGGAATTAACCCCGATGCCGCTGGTAAAGTCGATGTATTTCCGCCCCGACAGACTGTACAGGGTGGCGCCCTGCCCGTGGTCAATGTCCACTGGAAACCGCCCATAGGTATGCATCACATAGGTCTCATCCAGGGCCTTCAATTCTGCAAAGGTCACAATCCCCACACTCCTTTCCTCTTACAAAAAGCCTCGCAGAGTTTCCCGCCCCGCAGGGTGGGAAAGAATTTCTAATCCATGTTTTCCCCGGCTTCGCCGGGAAAAACATACTTCTCAGCCGCAAGTGTGCGGCCCCAGAGGGGCCGTGCGCGCAGTCGGCTGTCGTCTCCCCATTTTGGGAGCCAAGCGCAGCGGGTCCCAAAATTCTTCTTTCACTCCCACAGCATCGTCCCAATTCCCTGATGGGACAGCATCTCAGTGAGGATGGAGTGGGGAATCCGTCCATCTAAAATATGGGTGCGGTGGACCCCGTGTTCCAGGGCGTTGACACAGCACTGGATTTTGGGAATCATCCCACCGCCGATAACCCCGCTGGAGAGCAGGGAGGGGACCTCCTCCAGGCGGATCTGCCGGATCAGGGTGCTGTCATCCTTGGGGTCCCGGAGCACGCCGCGGACATCGGTGAGGAGAATGAGCTTCTCCGCCCCCAGGGAGATGGCCAGCTCGGCGGCCGCCGTATCGGCGTTGATGTTGTAGGCGGTGTCGTTGTCAATGCCCAGGGCCACGGTGGAAATCACGGGGATGTAGCCGCAGCTGAGGGCGTCGTTGACCACCTGAGGGGCCACCTTGACGATCTTACCCACCAGGCCGTACTTCTCGTCCAGCTTCTTGGCCTGGAAGAGGGCCCCGTCCAGGCCGCACAGGCCGATGGCCTTGCCTCCCAGATTGTTGATGATGGAGACCAGGTGCTTGTTCACCTTGCCGCAGAGGACCTGCTGGACGATGTCCATGGTCTCCTCGTCGGTGTACCGCAGGCCGTCCACGAACCGGGACTGCTTGCCCACCTTTTCCAGCATGTGGCCGATCTCCGGCCCGCCGCCGTGGACCATCACCACGCGGACGCCCACCAGGTGGAGCAGGATGATGTCGCTGATCACCGCGCTGCGGAGCTCCTCGGAGATCATGGCGTTGCCGCCGTACTTGATGACAATGGTCTTTCCGTACCATTTTTGAATGTAGGGCAGCGCCTCCACCAGGACGGTGGAGCGCTCCATATAATTGTTCATGTCCATGGGAGAGTCCTCTCTTTTGGGATTAGCTGCGGTAGTCGCCGTTGATTTTCACGTAGTCGTAGGTCAGGTCACAGCCCCAGCAGGAGCAGGTGGCGCTGCCGCTGGTGAGGGTCACCTGGATGACCACCTCGTCCTCCGACAGGACCCGCTTGGCCAGTGCCTCGTCGAAGGCCACCCCTTGCCCTCCGGCGCACACCAGCAGTTCTCCTGCCCGGGAGAGGAACTTCACCTCCACGTCCTTGGGATCAAACTGCGCCCCGGAATAGCCGATGGCGCACAGCACCCGCCCCCAGTTGGCGTCGGTGCCGAAAACGGCGCATTTCACCAGGGGAGAGCGGACCACGGCCTTGGCCATCTGCTCGGCCTGCTCCTCGGTCTCGGCCCCCATCACGGTGCAGGTGATGAGCCGGCCGGCGCCCTCGCCATCGCTGGCGATCATCTTGGCCTCGTACTCGCAGACGTGGCGCAGGGCGGCAAAGAAAATGTCGTAGTCCTCCCCGGGACCGGTGATGGCGGGGTTGCCCGCCAGGCCGTTGGCCAGAACGACGCAGGTGTCGTTGGTGGAGGTGTCCCCGTCCACGGTGATGCGGTTAAAGGTCTTGGTGACCACCTGGCGGAGCATGTCCTGCAGGAGGGCCCCGTCAATGGCGCAGTCGGTGGTGATGCCGCAGAGCATGGTGCCCATGTTGGGGTGGATCATGCCGGAGCCCTTGGCGATGGCCCCGATGGTGACGGTTTTGCCCCCCAGCTCCACGGTGACGGCGATCTCCTTCACCTTCAGGTCGGTGGTGAGGATGGCGTGGGCGGCGTCCAGGGAGGCCTGGGGGGTGTCCGCCAGAGCGGCGACCAGGGAGGGAACCCCCTTCTCAATGGCCTGGATGTTCAGCTCCACACCGATGATGCCGGTGGAGCAGACGGCGAAGTCCTGGGGCCGCAGGCCGGTGGCGGCAGCGGCGGCCTGGGCCATCCGCTGGGCGTTCTCCCTGCCCTTGGGGGCGCAGGCGTTGGCGTTGCCGCTGTCAAAAATGATCCCCCGGGCCTGGTGGTCGGCCAGGTGCTCCTTGGTGAGGATCACCGGGTCGGCCTTGACCACATTGCGGGTATACGTGCCCGCGGCAGCGCAGGGGACGGAGGAGAGGATCATGGCCAGGTCCTTTTTGTCAGGCTGGGGCGTGGTGAAGTTGTCTTTGATGCCGCAGTGGATGCCCGCGGCCTGAAAACCCTTGGGGGCGGTGACACCGCCGGTGATAATGTTCATAACAGAAAAACCTCCTTGGTGAGAATGGTGTAGAAAAGCATAGGGAAGTGAGCCCCTCTCGGCCGGTTATTCTAAACCGGCGGTCTCCGCAAAACCCAGCATCAGATTCATATTTTGGACCGCCGCGCCGGAGGCCCCTTTGCCTAAGTTGTCAAAGAGAGCGGTCACAGTGGTTTGCGCTTCGTGACCGCAGACGATCAATCGCAGCTGGTTGGTGCCCACCAGGGTGTCAGAGTAGATCACAGGCTCATCTCCGCCAAAAGGCGCCACGGAGACAAAGGTTTGCCCCGCATAATAGCTGGACAGCGCCTGGTGGATCTCTTGGGCGGTGGGGCGGCCGGGCAGGGTGTCGTTGCGGAGCAGGACGGTGGTGGCCATGCCCTGGATATAGTCCCCCAGGATGGGGTGGAAGACCGGCGGGGCGGCCAGACCGCAGACGTGGACCATCTCCGGCAGATGCTTGTGGTGGAGATTGGTGCCGTAGATGCGGGCGGAGGCGTGCCGGGGGTCCCGATGGGGGTCCTGATACTCCGCGATGAGCTTCTTGCCCCCACCGGAGTAACCGGTCAGGGAGTAGGCGCACAGGGGATGGTCCGGGGGAATCAGACCCAACTGGACCAGGGGATACACGGAGGCAATGAAGCCAGATGCGTGGCAGCCCGGGTTGGCCACCCGCTTAGAACAGACGATCCTCGCCCGATGGTGGGGGGAGAGCTCAGGAAACCCGTAGTCCCAACCAGGGGCGGTGCGGTGGGCGGTGGAGGCGTCGATCACCCGGGTGTTGGGATTGTCAATCATGGCCACCGCCTCCCGGGCCGCCTCGTCGGGCAGGCACAGGAAGACCAGGTCGGCGGCGTTGAGGCATTTCTTCCGTTCCGCCGGGTCCTTGCGCTTTTCCTCGTCAATGAGAAGAAGCTCGATATCCTGGCGGGGGGTCAGCCGGTCGTAGATTTGCAGGCCGGTGGTGCCCTCCCGTCCGTCGATGAAAATCACAGGTTTCATGCTTCACGCTCCTGGATAAACTGCTTGAGGTGTTCCATTTGGACTTTCACTGCCTCCGGAGCCGGTCCGCCGTAGACCTTCCGTCCTTCCACACAAGTTTCTAAGGAGAGGGCGTCGTAGACGTCGGCCTGGAAATAGGGGGAGACCTTTTGATACTCCTCCAGGGGGAGGGTCTCCAGGGAGTGGCCGGTGTCCATACAGTGCCCCACCAGCTTGCCCACGATGCCGTAGGCTTCCCGGAAGGGCATGCCCTTTTTGGCCAGGTAGTCGGCGCAGTCGGTGGCGGAGATAAAACCGCCGTTGGCGGCCCGGCGCATGTTGGCCCGGTTGACCGTGAGGGTGTCGATCATGGCGGTGAAGACGGGCAGGCAGAGCTCTACGGTGTCAATGGTGTCAAACACCGGCTCCTTGTCCTCCTGCATGTCCTTATTATAGGCCAGGGGAATGCCTTTCATCACCGTGAGCAGGGTGATGAGGGCGCCGTATACCCGCCCGGTTTTTCCCCGGACCAGCTCGGCCACGTCGGGGTTTTTCTTCTGGGGCATGATGGAGGAGCCGGTGGCGTAGGCGTCGTCCAGCGTGATGAACTGAAACTCCCAGCTGCACCAGAGAATGAGCTCCTCCGAGAACCGGGACAGGTGCATCATCAGGATGGAGCAGGCGGAGAGGAACTCAATGGCAAAGTCCCGGTCGGACACCCCGTCCAGGGAGTTGTCCATGGGTTTTGAAAAGCCCAGCAGCTCTGCCGTGCGGAACCGGTCTACGGGATGGGTGGAGGTGGCCAGGGCCCCGGACCCCAGGGGGGACTCATCCAGCCGGGCCCGGCAGTCCTCCAGCCGGGTGATGTCCCGGCGGAACATGTTGGCATAGGCCATCATGGCGTGGGCGAAGGTGATGGGCTGGGCCCGCTGGAGGTGGGTGTAGCCGGGCATGATGGCGTCTAGGTTGCTCTCGGCCTGGCGGAGAAGGGCTTTCTCCAGGTCCAGCAGCATCCCCACAATGACGGGAATCTCATCCTTGACAAAGAGGCGGAAGTCCAGGGCCACCTGATCATTCCGGCTGCGGGCGGTGTGCAGCCGCTTGCCTGTGGCTCCGATTCGCTGGGTCAGCAGGACCTCCATGTTCATGTGGATATCCTCGCTGTCCTTGGTGAATTCCACCTTGCCTTCCTTGATCTCCTCCAGGAGAGTCTTTAAGGTGGTTACGATCTTCTCCGCCTCCTCCTTGGCAATGATGCCCTGTTCCCCCAGCATGGTGGCGTGGGCGATGGACCCGGTGATGTCCTGCCGGTACAGCCGGGCGTCAAAGGAAATGGAGGAGTTAAAGTCGTTGACCTTGTCATCGGTCTCCTTCTGAAACCGTCCAGCCCATAATTTCATAGCAAACGAATCCTTTCCATAGAACGGCGCAGAGCAGGACCTGCAGATCCTGCCCCCGCCATGGTTTTCCTGTCATACTGGCCTCGGACTTGCCTCCAACCGGGGCACAGCCCGAAAAGCCTCGCAGAGTTTCCCGCCCCGCAGGGCGGGAAATCCAATTGCAATCTATTTTTTCGCCGGCTCCGCCGGGGAAAATCCGGATCAGTCCGGGCGTGCCTGGCCCCGCCAGGCGCGGTTCGGACTGCAACGCGCAAATTTTGAAGCCCAGCGAAGCGGGTTCAAAATTTCCCCGTCTCAAAGTTTACCAAGCTCCCGCAGCGCCTGCACCGTGTCCGGCAGGCCCCAGAGGTTGATGAAGCCGGTGGCGTCATCCTGGTTGTAGTCGCTCTCCTCGAAGGTGACCAGTTTCTCCGAGTACAGGCTCTCAGGAGAGGTGACGGAGGAGGTGATGATGTTGCCCTTATAGAGCTTCAGCTTCACCGTGCCGGTGACGTGCTTCTGGGTGTCCACGGCGAAAGCCTGGAGGGCCTCCCGCAGGGGGGTAAACCACTTGCCGTTGTACAGCAGGTCGGCAAAGTCGATGGCCAGCTTCTGCTTCATGTGTTTGGTGTCTTTATCCAGGGTGATCATCTCCAGCACCTCGTGGGCCCGATAGAGGATGGTGCCGCCGGGGGTCTCGTACACGCCCCGGTCCTTCATGCCCACCAGCCGGTTCTCCACAATGTCGATGATGCCGATGCCGTTGGCGCCGCCCAGCTGGTTCAGGTACTCCACCAGCTCCACAGCGCCCATTTCCTTGCCGTCCACGGCGGTG
>OLRA01002057.1_pt1 | contig 21407 bp, 19 predicted proteins | sample 1673011 | NCBI WGS metagenome assembly OLRA01 (sample SAMEA3136746, study PRJEB25190) | human gut metagenome | reverse complement strand
TCAAGAGCCAACCGAGGAAAAAATGTTAAATCCTCGTAAAGAGCTGAAAAGAGAGTGAGGAGTGAAGATTTTCTTCTCCGGGCGCATACCAAGGGACACAGGCGGCTCCGCCGCCGTGTCATTTTTAACAAACACCAAAAAAGACCCGGAATCGATAATTCCGAGTCCTTTTTGGTGCAATAGCCCTTACAGACGCAAGCCTGTCAAGGGAGTCCCCTCGTTCCAAAGGGCACAGCCCTTTGGAATGAAGCGTAAGCTCTTTACGGCTCGAGGCGGTTCATATCACGCGGGAACATAGAAGCCTCGCGGATGTTGTTCAGCCCCAGCAGCTGCATGGTCAGGCGCTCCAGACCGATGCCCAGACCGCCGTGCGGCGGCATACCGTACTTGTGCAGCATGGTGAAGGACTCAAACAGCTCGGCGTTCATCTTGCGGGCCGCCAGCTTGTCCATCTGCTCCTGATAATCGTGGATACGCTGACCGCCGGTGGTGATCTCCAGGCCGCGGAACAGCAGGTCGAACGACAGCGCCAGCTTCGGGTCCTCCGGGTCGTCCTTTGCATAGAACGGACGCTTTGCGGACGGGAAGTGGGTTACGAATACGAAATCAGAGTCGTGCTCCTCCTTTGCCCACTGGCACAGCAGCACTTCTTCGTCCGGGTTGAGGTCGTAACGGTTCTTGGACTTATGACCGAACTTCTCCTCCATGATCTGCTTAGCCTCGTGGAAGCGGATAGTCGGGATCTCCTTAATCTCCGGAACCTCGGCGTTCAGCATAGCGAGTTCCTCAGCGCAGTGCTCCTTAACGTAAGCCATAACGGACTTCAGCATGCCGGTCTCCATTGCCATTACATCGTACATGGAATCGATATAGGCCATCTCGAAGTCCAGACCCATATACTCGTTCAGATGACGGGAGGTATTGTGACGCTCTGCACGGTAAACCGAGCCGATCTCGTATACACGGCCGAATGCACCGGCGAGGTACTGCTTGTGGAACTGCGGGGACTGTGCCAGATAAGCCGGAGTGCCAAAGTAATCCAGCTTGAACAGGTTTGCGCCGCCCTCAGCGCCTGCAACTACGATCTTCGGGGTGTGGATGTGGGTGAAGCCCTGCGACTGCATGTACTGTGCAAAGCCGTCAGCGATCGCACCCTGTACGCGGAAGATCGCCTGCTTGCGCGGATGACGCAGCGTGATCGGACGCAGCGGCAGATCAACATCGAGGGACAGACCCATATACTTCTTGCCGAGCGGTACCGGCAGCTGGTCGTACGGCTTGCCGAGGATGGACAGTGCGCTCAGAACGACCTCAACGCCGTGCTCTGCACGCGGCTCCTCACGAACGGTACCGGTAACCTCGAGTACCATTGCGTCCTTGACATCCGAACGCTTGATGCCGCCGATCTCGTCACCCTGGAAGGTGCACTGGATCAAACCGCGCTCAACGCGCATTACAACAAAAGAAAAGTCAGACATATCGCGTACACGGTGAACCGTGCCGCGGAACGTGACCTCGCTGCCGACTGCTTCGCAGACGCGCTTTACGGTGTCAACGTACTGACCCGCTTCATGAATCATTTCCATAATATTACGCCTCTCTGTTTACAATTTTCAGATAGAGTTATTGTAGCATGGATTTACTGCCGTGACAAGGTTTTACCAGTGAAATCCACGCTGTTTTGACAATTTTTCTTATCGTTTCAGCCTGCGGAGCACCGCCTGTACTTCCTCGCGGCCCTCACCGCTGACGATAATGCACACCGCATAAACACCTGCACCGACCACGACAGCCGCGCCAAGGCGAATGAGATTGCCGACCGGCAGCAGCGTGCACGCAAAGGCCGCCGCGCCGCACAGCAGCGCCGAAACGATGATGCGCACCAGACTGATCGGTGCCACACGGAACAGGAATCGGCTGCGCACGCGCACACAGGTAATGATAAAGTAGGACGCAAATGCGACCACCGAACCGAGCGCACCGCCCGTAAATCCGAGGGTTTTGAGCAGAATGACACTCGAAACCACCTTGATAACTGCTGCGATCGCGCTGTTCTGCAGAACGTGTACGGTGGACTGCTCCAGCTCATACGCCTTGTTGGCGTACTCGGTCAGGCCCATGAACAGCATGGCAAGCGCAGTATACGCAATGACCGGCGCACCGGCGGCATACTTCGCGGGGAACAGAAACCGGCTGAGCGGCAGCGCCACCGCAGTCAGACCCGCAACAGCAGGCACAGCAATCAGCAGATACAGCCGCACGCCCTGATCGAGCAGCGGCTTTGCCGCGGCTTTGCCGCCCTCGCGCCAGCCGCGCAGCACGGCAGGATACACGCCGCGCATAATACCGACCGAGATCATCGTGAACAGACCGCTCGCGATCGAGTTGTTATTCGAGTAGTATGCGTACAGAATGTTGCCGTAAAAACCGACAACGAGGTATTTGTCGATCTGGTTGAGCAGCGCCACCGAGATGGAAACGCCCATCAACGGTACGCCGTATTTGAGGAACCTGTTCAGCAGCGGCTTGGAGAAATACTTCAGCCGCACAACAACCGGCAGGCTGAGTGCAAACACCGCACCGATGGCAGCTACACCATCCGCAATGGTATTGGCAAAGATAGCCGGGAACGGCGACGGATAATTCGACTTGCCGCCGACAAGCGCGAATGCAACCGCGAGCTTGAGCACCGCCGAGGTCAGCGACCACAGGATGGATGCTTTGACGCGGCCGAGCTGAATCAGCGCCGCATTGAGCACCTGAAACGCCGTGTAGGTGCAGAACATCAGCGCACCGCCCAGATAAACCGGGCTTTGCGTCACAGCTGCCGTAATGCAGCAGCCGATGGCAACGAGCACGCACAATCCCACATAGATGGTAGAAACCGTGGAGAACAGGCCGCGTCCTTCATCGGCGCGGTACTCCTCACCGACATAGCGGGTGGCGGAATTCGCCATCCAGCCCGCAAGGATGAGGTACAGCAGCTGTATCGTGGTGTTGGTCAGGTTGAATGCACTGACCGCACCCTCCACAAAGATGTGGGAATACAGCGAGGAACACCCGATGACGAGCAGTCCCTCGACCACCTTGGCCGGCAGGAACAGCATCGCATCGCGTGTCATGGTATTTTTAGAGGACAAAAGAAAAACCCTCGCTTTCCGTCAAATAGATAGGCAAGACCGCATAATTGAACAAAAGCGCAAAATTTCCGTAAAGCGCCGCGGCAGCGCGACCGGAGCCTGCGCAAGGAGCCGCGGCAGCGCGACCGGAGCCTGCGCAAGGAGCCGCAGCTTCAATTGTGCGGTGTTGCCTTAAGTATACCATGAACGCGGTGGAAACACAAACTTCGTTTGCCGAAAAATCGCCGAAAAAGCCGCATTTTCCTGTCTCACGGTTTTGCAATCCCCCTGTTTTCATGGTATACTGATTATACTTGTCAAGTGGAGGTATTTGACTTTGCGAATCATGCATGTAATGGGCGGCGGCGATGTAGGCGGCGCCAAGACCCAGATTATGAATACCGTGACCGGACTCAACCGCAATAACGATGTAATGCTCATCTCGTTCCGCGCAGGTCCGTTTGCAGATGAAGCGCGCGAGCGCGGCATTGATGTGCGCGTGATCGAGCGGCACAATCCGTTCCGCGCGGCACGGACCATGCGCGACCTGGTAGATGCGTTCAAGCCCGACATTATTCACTGCCACGGCGGCCGTGCCAACCTGATGGGAGCCATGGTGCGCCGCAGCCGTCAGGTGCCGATCGTCACGACCGTGCACTCAGATTACCGGCTGGACTACCTCGGCAGTCCGCTCAAGCAGTACACGCTCGGCACGGCGAATGCCATCGCGCTGCGCTTTCTCGACTTCTATCAGCCGGTCGCAGACCGTATGGCGCGCACGCTCATCGAGCGCGGCTTTGACCCGGAGCGCATTGTAAAAATCTACAACGGTATGGATTTTGATCGTCCGGAGGGTGAATTTGACCGTGTGGCCTATCTGCGGGACACCTACGGTGCTAAGATCGAGGACGGCGACGTGCTGTGCGGCATTGCCGCGCGTCTGACCGCCGTCAAGGATATTGCGACCACCATCCGCGGCTTTGCCGAGGCGCTAAAATCCGCGCCGCAGCTGCGCCTGTTCATCGCCGGCGACGGCGAGGACGAGGACATGCTCAAAAAGCTGTGCGACCAGCTCGGCATGCACGAGCGCGTGACATTCTGCGGCTGGGTATCGCCGGTCATGCCGTTCTTCCGCGCGATGGATATCAACCTGCTGTCCTCGGTGTCCGAAACCTTCCCGTATTCCATTCTGGAGGGCGTTTGTGCCGGCTGTGCGACCATCTGCTCGGATGTCGGCGGCATGCCCGAACTCATCGACACCGGTGAAAACGGCTATATCTTCCCGGTCGGGGACGATAAGCGGCTGGCGGAATATCTGATCCGTCTGGGCAACGATGCCGCGCTGCGGCAGAAATTCGCGGATGCGCTGTACGAAAAAGCCTCCCGCGATTTCTCGCGCGACAAGATGTGCGAACGCCAGATGGAAAACTACCGTCATCTGCTGGCACGGTTCCATCGTCCGAAAAACGAGCGTGAGAGCATTGTCATCTGCGGCGCGTACGGACGCGGCAACGCCGGTGACGATGCCATCCTCGAGGCCATTGTGCAGGAGATGCGCCAGCTCGATCCCGAACGCACCATCTGCGTGATGTCGCGCCGTCCCAAGGAAACGCGCCTCGTTTACCGCACGAACGCCATCTATACGTTCAACGTGTTCTCCGTGCTGCGTAAATTCCGGCACGCGGCGCTCTATATCAACGGCGGCGGCTCGCTGATGCAGGATGTCACGTCCACCCGCTCGATCTGGTACTACTGCTACACGTTGTACGCCGCCAAAAAGCGCGGCTGCAAGGTAATGATGTACGGCTGCGGCATCGGTCCGATCAACCGTCCGGGCAACCGCCGGATGGCCGCCAGGACCATTGACACATCGGTTGACCGCATCACGCTGCGCGATGACAATTCCCGCGCACTGCTTGCCGAAATGGGCGTTACCCGGCCGGATATCCGTGTTTCCGCCGACCCGACCATCATTCTGACGCCGGCGCCGCGTGAAATCGTCAATATCGCCCTCGAGCAGAGCGGCATTGACCCGAACGGAAAGTATATCGGCTTCGGTCTGCGCAACTGGAAGGGTCTGGACACGGCTCTGCCCGAAATCGCGGCTGCAGCCAACTACGCCTACGAAAAGCACGGCCTGACGCCGGTTTTCGTACCCATCGAGTTCCCGAGCGACCTCATGCCCGCAGAACGTGTCGGCGCACTGCTGCACTGTCCGTGGCACGCCGTGCGTACCCGACAGCCCATCGAAGTCACCATCGGCATCCTCTCCCGCATGAAAACCGTGGTTGGCATCCGACTGCATTCGCTGATGTTCTCCGCCGGTCAGGGCGTTCCGGTCGTCGGCATGAGCTACGATATCAAGGTGGACGGCTTCCTGAAATATATCGGCAGCCGCACCTGCCTGCAGCTTTCGTCCGTCAAGGCGGAGCCGCTGTGCCGCCTCATTGACGAGTGCGTCTCCGGTGCGCTCGATAACGAGGTGCACCGCACTGCGGAAATGCTGCGAGAAAGAGAATCCGAGAATGTGAAGGGTGCAGCGAAGCTGCTGAACATTTCCGAAAACTAAACCGTAGGGCGGGGTGCCCTACGATACATGATAAAACAATCCACTAAAGGGGTTATATAGATATGAAGAACCACATCGTCTGTCTTTCGACAACGAACTACCATCCTCTGCCGACGCGCAAGCAGAACGTGATGAGCCGTCTGCGCAACAGCGAAATCCTGTATTTTGATCCTCCGGTGTCCATGATCGCACCGCTCAAGGACAAAAAAGCCTCCGCATATATCGAAAAGTACAAGCAGCCCGGCGAAAAAGTCGAGGGACACGAAAATATCACCGTGTACGCACTGCCGCCGGTACTGCCGTTTTTCAACAAATTCCGCTGGATCAACAAAATTAACCAGAAGCGGCAGGCGGCGTTCATCCGCGAAAAGATGCGCGAGCACGGCTTCGGCGACGAGACCGTACTGTGGTGCTACTCGCCGTCCTCGTGCGACATTGTGGAGCACCTGCCGCACGCCAAGCTGGTATACGACTGTGTAGACCGTCATTCCGCGTACAAGGGTCACATCAATCCCAAGGTTGTGGACAAGATGGAGCACGATCTGGCCAAGCCTGCCGATCAGGTATTCGCAACCGCGGTCGGTCTGGCAGAGACACTGGAAAAGATCAACCCGACCACCCAAATGATCCCGAACGGCGCGGCTTACGAGATCTTCTCGCGCGTACAGACCGAGAAGGACACCCTTCCCTGCCCGGAGGACATGAAGGATCTGCCGCATCCGATCTACGGCTTTGTCGGCATGCTGCAGGAGTGCATCGACTATGCACTGATCGAAAAGCTGGCGAAGAGCCGTCCGAACGCGACGATTTTCCTGATCGGACGCACGCTGCCGGGTGTTGACCTGACAAATCTCAAGCAGTACCCGAACATCGTATTCCACGGTCTGGTGCCGCAGCCCGAGCTGCCCGCATATCTGGCGCAGATGGACGTCTGCCTGAACGTATTCCGTGCCGGTGCGCTCTCCAAGGACGTTTCACCGCTCAAGTTCTACGAATATCTGGCAACCGGCAAGCCGATCGTTTCCACGCGCGAGCCGCTGCAGGTCGAGGATTTCAAGGATGTGGTCTACATTGCCCGCAATCCCGAGATGTTTCTGCCGCTGTGCGATGCCGCTGCCAAGGAAAACCGTCCGGCATGGACGGAAAAACGCCTTGCCTACGGCGCGCAGTGCTCGTGGACCGAGCGCGTGCACCAGATGGAAGAGGTGCTTTACAAAAAGGGCGTTCTGCACGAAAGTGCAGAGGAGTAAAATTTATCTTTGGGCATTTACACGAATCCCGAAAAAAGCGGGTAAAATACTTGCATTAACAAGTTAAATTGGCTAAAATAAATATGTATCGTCACCGTTGGTTTTAAGAAAGAGGTGTACTCATGACCGGCAGCGTATTTTTGAACCAGACTGCAGCTGAACAGTTTTTTGTTCTCGGGCATTCGTGCATTCTCTCGGGCATCGGTGCACATAAATGAGCGATTATAGGGCACGGGTATACCCGTGCCCTCATTTGTTTTTGTAGGAGGAATAACAAATGAAAAAAGTTCTCGTTGTCATGGGATCCGACAGTGATCTCAAGGTAATGGAAAAGTGTGTTGACCGTCTGAAATCGTTCGATATTCCGACTGAGGTCCGCATCTGCTCCGCGCACCGCACCCCGGCCGCTGCCGAGCAGCTGGCGAAGAACGCGGCAGCCGAAGGCTTCGGCGTTATCATCGCGGCAGCAGGCAAGGCCGCACATCTCGGCGGTGTACTGGCGGCTTACACCACGCTTCCGGTAATCGGCGTGCCGATGGCCACCAGCGTCATGGGCGGCATGGACAGCCTGCTCTCCATCGTGCAGATGCCCAAGGGCATTCCGGTGGCAACCGTTGCGATTGACGGCGCAGACAACGCCGCTATCCTCGCAGCACAGATGATCGCCCTGTCGGATGACGCGCTGGCACAGAAGCTCGCGCAGTTCAAGGCCGATATGGCAGCGGAAGTTACCGCAAAGGACGAAAAGGTTCGCGCTCAGTTCGCGTAATCTATATAGGTATCTCTGATACCGCATCCCCGCAAGGTAAAGGCATTGGTGCCGCTCCCATTGGCAGCTAAAATGTACAACCTGCAAACACTTAGCAGCACTAAAACTCCCGCGCCGCAGCGCGCATTAAATCCAACCACAGGTTCGTAAAAACCGGGAGCATGTATCACGGTTTTTACACAAGTGCGTGCAAAAGTTTCAACCACCGGGCGGAACTTTTGGTAGCTTAGGGCATATCCGAACACTGTTCGGTATGTCCCCTCGATTGAAAGCGTGCTTTCAATCGAAAAGTCGTTTCAAATTAACACTACTTATACAAATGGAGGAATTGGACATGGAAAAGAAAGAACAGCTGTACGAAGGCAAGGCTAAGAAGGTATTTGCTACCGACGACGCAAATCTCGTAATCGTTGACTACAAGGACGATGCAACCGCATTCAACGGTGAGAAGAAGGGCACCATCACCGGCAAGGGCGTGATCAACAATGTAATGAGCAATCACATGTTCCAGCTGCTCGAGCAGCAGGGCGTGCCGACCCACTTTGTCGAGCAGCTCTCCGAGCGCGAAACCCTGGTAAAGAAGGTCTCTATTGTACCGCTGGAGGTCATCATCCGCAACATTTCCGCCGGTTCCTTTGCAAAGCGTTTCGGCGTGGAAGAGGGCATCGTATTCGACGAGCCGACCATCGAGTTCTCCTACAAAAACGATGAGCTTGGCGACCCGCTCATGAACGCTTACCACGCTATCGCACTGAAGGCTGCTACCCGTGAGGAGATCGAGACCATCAAGGCAATGGCCTTCAAGGTAAACGAAGTTATGAAGCAGTACTTCGATACCCTGAACGTCATCCTCGTTGACTTTAAGCTCGAGTTCGGCAAGACTGCGGACGGCAAGATCGTTCTCGCAGACGAAATCTCTCCGGATACCTGCCGCCTGTGGGACAAGACCACCAAGGAGAAGCTGGACAAGGACCGCTTCCGTCGTGACATGGGCGGTGTCGAGGAGGCATATCAGGAGATCATGAAGCGCGTTATGGGCAAGTAAGCCCATCCGCAAGGCAAGATTCGGACAAGAAAAGGCTGAAGAATGAAATATCGTATTTTAAGAAAAAGCAGCACTCCGTTTGACAAGGTGCATGAGGAGTGCGGTGTATTCGGTATCGCAGCGCCGGAAGGCAAGGAGATTTCCGCCGCGCACGACGCGTATACTGCACTGTTTGCTCTCCAGCACCGCGGTCAGGAGGCTGCCGGTATCGCCGTGAACAAAAACGGCGTGATCCACTGCCACAAGGATGTCGGTCTGGTCAGCGCTGTGTTCAATCAGGAGATTCTGGACAACATGCCCGGCTCGATGGCTATCGGTCATGTGCGCTACTCCACCACCGGCGATACCCGTCGCGAGAATGCGCAGCCGATCTCCATCACCCATGTAAAGGGCAATCTCGCGGTTGCGCACAACGGTAACCTCGTAAACGCAGGCGAGCTGCGCCGCGAGATTGAGCTGGACGGCGGCATTTTCCGTTCCTCGAACGACACCGAGGTGCTGGTCTACACCATTGTTAAGGAACGCCTCAAGTGCGGCTCTATTGAAGAAGCCGTTATGAACACCATGCACCGCATCGAGGGTGCCTACTCTCTGGTTGTTATGTCTCCGCGCAAGCTGATTGCGGCACGCGACCCGCACGGCTTCCGTCCGCTGTGTATCGGCCTGCTGGACAACGACTGCTACATTTTCGCTTCCGAGACCTGTGCTCTGGACGCGCTCGGTGCAAAGTTCATCCGCGATGTAGAACCCGGTGAGGTCTGCGTTGTCGAAAACGGTGAGCTGCGCTCCATGCACTGCGGTATCGAGTGCAAGTCCTCCGCGTGCGTATTCGAGTACATTTACTTTGCCCGTCCGGACTCCATCATCGACGGTGCATCGGTTGAGCTGGCCCGTCAGGAGGCCGGCAAGTATCTGTCCATCGAGCATCCGGTCGGCGCTGACGTGGTTATCGGCGTACCGGATTCCGGTATCCCGGCAGCCATCGGCTACGCGAAGTTCTCCGGCATTCCGTACGGCGTCGGTCTCATCAAGAACCGCTATATCGCCCGCACCTTTATCCAGCCGGGTCAGGACAAGCGCGAGCGCTCCGTGCGTCTCAAGCTGAATGCCCTGCGCACCGCTATTGAGGGCAAGCGCGTCATCATGGTCGATGACTCCATCGTCCGCGGTACGACCTGCGGCCGTCTGGTAAAGCTGCTGCGCGACGCAGGCGCGGCTGAGGTTCACATGAGAATTTCGGCACCTCCGTTCCGTCATCCCTGCTTCTTCGGCACGGATATTCCGGAGCGCAACCAGCTGCTCGCACACAACCGCACGGTTGAGGAAATGCGCGAGATCATCGGCGTGGATTCGCTCGGCTTCCTGTCGCTCGAGGCCTGCCGCAAGATTGCAGTCGGCTGCAAGCTGGGCTTCTGCGATGCATGCTTCTCCGGCGAGTACCCGATCCCGGTACCCGAGCAGGTGGATAAGAACATGTTCGAGATCGAGATTCCGCTCCCCTCTAACAAAGACTAACTTTTGAATTGAGAATGGAAAATGGAGAATGGAGAATGACGGTTACGCGCATAGCGCGTCAATTTAATCCGGCGCTCTGCGCCGAACCACAATTCTCAATTCTCCATTATCAATTTTCCATTTTTCTCGTTCATACGATAAATGAAAGTGAGATGTAAAACATGAGTGTAAGCCGTTCTGAAAGCTACAAGGCTGCCGGCGTTGACGTTACCGCAGGCTATGAAGCGGTCAAGCTGATGAAGCCGATGGTAGAAAGCACCTTTACCAAGGGCGTTATGGGTACGCTCGGCGGCTTCGGCGGCCTGTTCCGTCCGGATTTCAATGGCATGAAGGATCCGATCCTCGTTTCCGGTACGGATGGCGTCGGCACCAAGCTCAAGCTGGCGTTCCTGATGGACAAGCACGACACCGTTGGCATCGACTGCGTTGCCATGTGCGTAAACGATATCGCCTGCTGCGGTGCACAGCCGCTGTTCTTCCTCGACTATGTTGCAGTCGGCAAGAACCACCCGGAGAAGATCGCACAGATGGTTTCCGGTATCGCAGAGGGCTGCCGTCAGGCAGGCTGCGCGCTGATTGGCGGCGAGACCGCTGAAATGCCGGGCTTCTATCCGGAAAACGAGTACGATATGGCCGGCTTCTCTGTCGGCATGGTCGATAAGGAAAAGATGATCGACGGCACCGGCATCAAGGCCGGCGACGCGCTGATCGGTGTTGCCTCCTCCGGCGTACACTCCAACGGCTATTCTCTGGTTCGCAAGACGCTCGGCATCAACGAGAAGTCTGTCCGCCGCTACATCGACGAATTCGGCAAGACCCTCGGCGAAGAGCTGCTCACGCCGACCAAGATCTACGTTAAGGCCATCCAGTCCCTGATGGCCATTGGCTCCGGCGGGGTCACCGGCCTGGGGCTGGGCAACGGGCGGCAAAAGTTTTTGTACCTGCCCGAGGCCCAGAACGACTTTATTTTCGCGGTGGTCTGTGAGGAGCTGGGCCTCATTGGAGCCTGTCTGATCCTGCTGCTGTTTGCCCTGCTGATCATCCGGGGGTACTGGCTGGCTCTTCACGCCCGGGACAAATTTGGATCGTTGATTATTGTGGGCATCACCACCCTGTTCGCCTTCCAGGTGTTTGCCAACGTGGCGGTGGTGACCAACCTCTTCCCTGTGACGGGCATCTCTCTGCCCTTCTTCAGCTCAGGGGGGAGCGCGCTCATCATTCAGATGGCGGAGATGGGGCTGATCCTCAGCATCAGCCGGCAAAATCCCGTCACATAGCCCATTTGGGGCGGGAAAGCGAGGAACCGAATGAAGATTTTATTGACCTGCGGCGGCACGGCGGGGCACATCAACCCCGCCGTGGCCTTGGCCCGGATGTTTCAAGAGAGAATGGAAGACAGCCAGGTCCTCTTTGTGGGGGCCAAGGGCGGCATGGAGGAGCGGCTGGTGCCCAAGGAGGGATTCCCTCTGGAGACGGTGACCATCAGCTCCTTTTGGCGCAGTCTGAGCCCGTCCTCCCTCCGGCACAACCTGCGGACCCTGCGGAATCTATCGGTGTCCAAAAAGGAGGCCGCCCGGATTCTGGACGGCTTTCAGCCGGACCTGGTGGTGGGGACGGGGGGATATGCCTCCTATCCCGTGGTGCATGAGGCCGCCCGCCGGGGCATCCCCACGGCGGTGCACGAGTCCAACGCGGTGCCCGGCCTGACCACCCAGCGGCTGGCCAAGGTGGCCGACCGGGTGATGGTGGGCTATGAGGACTCCCGGCAGCACTACCATCACCCGGACCGGGTGGTGGTCACCGGGACCCCGGTCCGGGGGGAATTCTTCCGCCTGACCCGGCAGCAGGCCCGGGACGCCCTGGGCATCCGGGATGACCGGCCCCTGGTCCTGTCCTATTGGGGCAGCCTGGGGGCGGAGGTGATGAACGGCTATATGACCGATTTCATCCGCCGGGCTGTCCGGGAGGGAGCCCCCTTCCACCACATCCACGGGGCGGGGCGGAACTATGGGGCCATGCAGAAGGCCCTGGCGGGGGTCTCCCTGCCGCCGGAGATCCAGCTGCGGGAGTACATCTATGACATGCCCACGGTGATGGTGGCCGCGGACCTGGTGCTGTGCCGGGGCGGGGCCTCCACCCTGTCCGAGCTCACCGCTATCGGCAAGCCGGCGGTCATTGTGCCCTCCCCCAATGTGACCAACCACCATCAGGAGAAGAACGCCAATGTGCTGGCCAGACAGGGGGGGGCGGTGGTCCTTCTGGAGCCTGTGTGCAGCGGGGACACCCTGTACCAGACCACCCAGGACCTGCTGGCCGCGCCCCAGCGGCGGCAGGCCATGGCCCAGGCCATGGAGAAGATGGGGATTCCAGACGCGGCGGAAAAGATCTATGAAACCCTCCTTTCCCTGGGAAATGGGAAGGAGAGGGCCCCGTCCGCCGGGGCGTGACACCCATTTGACGGGGCAGGAGAGCGGCCCCGGTTCCCATATGCTCCCGGTCCTGCCGGGCGGTCCTGGAGGGAGGAGAACCAATCTCTCTCCTTCGGCATAGGATGGCCTGAACAGACAAAGACCAGGATCGGGGGAGACAATATGATGGATTATTTTGCGGTGGAGGGCGGCCGGCCCCTGGAGGGGCGGGTCTTCGTCCACGGGGCGAAAAACAGCGCCCTGCCCCTTTTGGCGGCCACCCTGCTGGCCGATGGGGAGAGCGTGTTACATAACTGCCCGGACCTCACCGATATTTCCGCGGCCCTGGGAATTCTGTCCGGTCTGGGCTGCCGGGTGAGACGGGAGGGGGCCACGGTGATGGTGGACCCCACCTGCCGCCGGGGCCACACCATTCCCGATGAACTCATGGGGCAGATGCGGGCCTCGGTGCTCTTCCTGGGGTCTTTGCTGGCCCGGGACGGGGAGGCGGTGGCCTGCTGGCCCGGGGGATGCGCCCTGGGGGCCCGGCCCATTGACCTGCACATCCGGGCCTTTCAGGCCCTGGGCGCCCAGGTGCGAAGCTGGAATGGACGTCTGTCCTTTTATGGCCCCCGGCTCCACGGCCGCCGGCTGGCCCTGCCCATCCCCAGCGTGGGGGCCACGGAAAACGCCATGCTGGCGGCCTGCGGCGCCCAGGGGATCACGGTGATTGACAACCCGGCCCGGGAGCCGGAAATCGTGGACCTCCAGGGCTTTCTCCGCTCTATGGGGGCCCAGGTCTCCGGCGCGGGGACCGGGGAGATCACCATTCAGGGGGGCTGCCGGCTCCACGCCGGGGAATACACGGTGATGGCGGACCGAATCGTGGCGGCCACCTACCTCTGCGCGGTGGCGGCCGCCGGGGGAGAGGGGGAGCTGCTGGGCACCCAGGGAGAGGACCTGGGTCCGGTGCTGGCAGCCCTGGAGGCCGCCGGCTGTGAGACCGGGCGCGCCCCCAACCGACTCTGGATTCGCCGCCGGGGCCCCTTGGGGGGCGTGGGCAGCCTGTGTACCGGGCCCTATCCCGCCTTTCCCACCGATGCCCAGCCCCTTTTGGCCGCGGCCCTGGCGGGGGGAACGGGGAAGAGCCGGATCACCGAGACCATTTTTGATCGCCGCTTCCGCTACACCGAGGGCCTGTGCGCCATGGGCGCGGCCATTCAGGTGGAGGGGGACACCGCCTACATCTTGGGCCGGCCCCTCCACGGGGCCCAGGTGGCGGCCACAGACCTTCGGGGGGGCGCCGCCCTCACCGTGGCGGCTCTGGGCGCCCAGGGGCCCAGCCGGATCTGGGGCTTGGACCATGTGGACCGGGGCTATGAGGGGCTGGAGACCGCCCTGGCGGCCTTGGGGGGAAACATTCGCCGGGAGACCGGCCCGTAAAGCGGAACAGGAAACGCCGGCCTCTGCGGACGCCGGGAAGGGGTACGGAGCGGCCGCCCTGGGACCGGGGCGGCGTTTCGGCCTGTTAAGGGGAACAGGATATGGCAAAGAAAGAAAAAGAACGCAGATATCGCAAACGGCGGGGAGGCATCGCCTACACCATTCTGGCGGTCCTCCTCATTGCCGCCTCGGTGGTGGCGGCCTGCACGGTCTTTTTCCGGGTGGAAGAGGTGACTGTGGAGGGGAATGAACGCTACTCCCAGGAGCAGATTTTGTCGGTGGCCTCGGTGGAAATGGGGGCCAACATGATCCTCACGCCGGGGGAGCAGATTGCCCAGCGGATCTACCGCGCCCTGCCCTATGTGGACCATGTGGAGGTGCAGAAACGCTTCCCCACCACCTTAAAGATGGTCATTACCGAGTCCCAGCCGGTGGCGGTGATCACCGGCGCGGCCTCGGCCTGGATTGTGGACGCCAAGGGAAAGCTGCTGGAGCAGGCCGACGAGACCCAGGCCCAGGAATACACCAAGGTGACCGGGCTGGAGCTGCTGGAGCCCGAGCAGGGCGCCCAGGCCCAGACCACCCCGGAAAACCAGGCCCAGCTGGACGGCCTGACCGCCATGACCACGGCCCTGGCCTCCTGCGGTCTGATGGAGGGGATGACCTCCATCGACGTGTCCTCCAAGACCGAGATCGTCATGGTCTATGACGGCCGGCTGACGGTGAAGGTGCTCAACAACGTGGACTTTGACCGGAAACTGAAGGCCTTAAAGCAGGTCATCGCCGTGATCGGCGAGGAGGGCCGGGGGACCATCAACATGAAGGGACAGGACAAGATTATCTGGTCCAAGGAGAATTAATTCCCCCAGGGGCAGGGGAGAAAAACCCAGTGTTTTTTCAAAAAGATCGAGAAGTTTTCCAACTTTTCTATTGACCTGCCGAAGAAAGGGAGATACAATAAAGGAAAATCTAAAATTATCGCATTGTTCAGAGAAATACACTTAGGAGGATCGATCATGGCGTTTGGATTGGATACCGGAGCAGAGTCCGTTGTAGATATTAAGGTGATCGGCGTAGGCGGCGGCGGCAACAACGTGGTCAACCGCATGGTGGAATCTGGTGTGAAGGGCGTTGAGTTCATTGCCGTGAACACCGATAAACAGGCACTGGCTATCTCCAGCGCAAACCATAAAATTCAGATCGGGGAAAAGCTGACCGAGGGCCAGGGCGCCGGCTCCAACCCCGAGGTGGGCCGCCAGTCCGCGGAGGAGAGCCGCACCCAGATTTCCAAGGCCCTGGAGGGGACCGACATGGTGTTTATCACCGCCGGCATGGGCGGCGGCACCGGGACGGGGGCGGCCCCCATCCTGGCCGACCTGTCCAAGGAAATGGACATCCTGACGGTGGGTGTGGTGACCAAGCCCTTCTCCTTTGAAGGCCGCCGCCGGATGCAGCAGGCGGAGCTGGGCATTGAGAACCTGCGGACCAAGGTGGATTCCCTGGTGATCATCCCCAATGACCGGCTGAAGTTTGTCACCGAGCAGAAGATCACCCTGGCCAATGCCTTTGAGGTGGCCGACGACGTGCTGCGCCAGGCGGTGCAGTCCATCTCGGACCTGATTAAAAACACCGGATTTATTAACCTGGACTTTGCCGACGTGTCCGCGGTCATGAAGGACGCCGGCATGGCCCACATGGGTGTGGGACGGGCCTCCGGCAAGAACAAGGCCGAGGAGGCCGCCCGGCGGGCTGTCTCCAGCCCCCTGCTGGAGACCTCCATCAACGGCGCCCGGGGCGTGCTGGTCAATGTCACCGGCTCCACGGACGTGGGACTGGAAGAGGTGGAGATCGCCGCCAACCTGGTGCAGGAGGCCGCCGATCCCAACGCCCTGATCATCTTCGGCGCCACCTTCGACGAGAGCATGGAGGACGAGATCTGCGTCACCGTCATCGCCACCGGCTTTGATGAGACCATTATGAACAAGAAGTCCGGTTCCGCCGCCCCGGAAAAAACGGGCAAGGCCGCCGGACGGAGTGCCGCCGCGGAGAGCAAGGCCTCCGAGGAGGACGACCCCTACAAGGAAATCTTTAAGATTTTTAACCGGGAGAGATAAGGTCCCGCGATTTGTCCCATGATAAAACAGCAGCCCGCCGTGAGAAAACGGCGGGCTGCTCGTTTATTGGGCGGGGGAGACCACCGGGAGAATGACGGTGCGGACCCCCTTGCCCATGGCGTAGGAGAGGGTATTTAAGGTCCCTCCCTGGGGGATGCCGTCATAGACGGCGATGAGGAGGGAGGACCGGTCCACCATGTACCGGTTGCGCCGGTTCATACAGCCGGGGGTGTAGGTGTGCTGTACCACGGTCTCCAGGTCGCACTGATCCAACAAAGTCATGCGGCGGCGCTGGTCGGCGGCGGACCAGTGGTCGGCCTGGCCGGCAAAGGGGATGGCGGCCTCCAGGGTGACCTCCGGGTGGCGCTGCCGGAGGTCCAGAACCGCCTGGCAGAAATACAGGTCGGCTCCCTGGGCCATGCCGCACAGGAAGTGGCGGAAGCCCTGGCGGTGGGCCTCCTCCAGGGCCTGGTCCAGCCGGGCTTTCAGGGCCAGGCACCGGGGGTCGGCCTCGTTGCGTCCCCAGGGAAGCCGGACGGGGCGGTGGCCGGAGAAGCAGCAGGTGACAGCAGGGTCCAAGGGAATGCCTCCTTTCCGTGGCCTGTGGGGCCTTTTTTCTCTATGGTATAACTGGGACTGTCAAAAGTCAACGAAAATTCCTGCCAAGATTTGACTGGGGATGGTAATTTTGTGGGTTGTTTTTTGGTAGGAAGACGGTATAATAGGATTGAACAACGAAATAAGATGTCTTCAGGGCGGGGTGAAAGTCCCCACCGGCGGTAAAGTCCGCGAGCCCCTTGGCCACAGGCCCAGGAGAGCCGACCCGGTGCAATTCCGGGACCGACAGTGACAGTCTGGATGGGAGAAGACGTGCTGACACACCCCTTTTGTGTGGTGTCATTTTGGAGTGCCGCAGCGCGGGACTCTGATTGCGACGCCCCCAATGGGCCAGAGAGCACCGGGAAGACATTGGTTTTTCGGGTGTTACATTTGGACATTGGGAGTGTTTTTTTATGAACGAAAAAGTACGGAAGCTTGTCACCATGGCCATGCTGGCCGCCCTCTCCATTGTGCTGGTCTATGTGATCCACTTCCCCATCTTCCCGGCGGCCTCCTTCCTGGAGTATGACCCGGCGGATATCCCCATCCTCATCGGCACCTTTGCCTATGGTCCTCTGGCGGGGGTTCTGCTGACGGTGGTGGTCTCCGTGATCCAGGGGATGACCGTCAGCTCCGGCAGCGGTCTCATGGGCATCGCCATGCATATTTTCGCCACCTCCATTCTGGTGCTGGTGGCGGGGAACATCTACCGGGTGAAGCACACCAAGAAGGGAGCGGTGCTGGCGCTGATCTGCGGCGTGCTGGCCATGACGGCGGGCATGGTGGTGTTTAACTACTTCATCACCCCCTACTTCATCACCCCGGACCTTGCGGACACCGCGGCGGTGGCGGCCAACCGGGAATTTGTGAAGACCCTGCTGGTCCCTGTGATTGTCCCCTTCAACCTCATTAAGGCGGGGGTCAACTCCGTGGTGACCTTCCTGGTCTATAAGACCGTCTCCCGGCATCTGGTCCACGGGGAGAACTGGAAGAAGGAGCCCGGTGTGAAGCAGGCACAGCCGGAGCAGTAAACAGAACATCCCGCCGCGGTGCGCGGCGGTCAGGAGAAGGAAAAGCGGCGGGGCAACCCGGCCGCTTTTCTCCGTTTGACCGGCAGAGAGGAGGGAGGGCTGTGGACCGGGTGATTTTTCACTGTGATCTGAACGCATTCTATGCCTCGGTGGAGCTGCTGAGCTACCCGGAGCTGCGGGAGAAGCCCGTGGCGGTCTGCGGGGACCCGGCGGCCCGCCACGGGATCATCCTGGCCAAGAACGAGGCGGCCAAGGCCCAGGGGGTAAAGACGGCGGAGACCATTTGGCAGGCCCGGCGGAAGTGCCCGGCCCTGCTGCTTTTGCCCGCCCACCATGACAAGTACCGGTATTACTCCCGCCTGGCCGGGGAGATCTACCGCCGGTATACAGACCTGGTGGAGCCCTTCGGCATCGACGAGAGCTGGCTGGATGTGACGGGGACCCTGGGACTCTTCGGCGGGGACCCGGCGGCCCTGGCGGACCGGCTGCGGGAGGAGATGAAGCGGGAACTGGGGCTGACCATTTCCGTGGGGGTCTCTTTTAATAAGGTGTTTGCCAAGCTGGGCAGCGACTACAAAAAGCCCGACGCCACCACGGTCATTTCCCGGGAACAGGTGCCCCAGATTCTCTGGCCCCTGCCGGTGACGGACCTGCTCTTTGTGGGGCGGGCCTCCGCCCGGATGCTGGCGGAGCACCACATCCATACCATTGGGGACCTGGCCCGCGCCCGCCGGGAGGACCTGAAGAAATGGCTGGGCAAACACGGGGAGCAGCTCCACGACGCGGCCAACGGCTGGGACCACAGCCTTGTCCGCCCGGCGGGAGAGACCCCGCCTCCCAAGTCCGTGGGAAACGGCCTCACCTTCCGCCGGAATTTGACGGGAGCGGAGGAGATCCAGGCGGGGGCCCAGCTGTTGGCGGAACGGGTGGCCCTGCGGCTGCGGCGGCATCAGCTCAAGTGTACCACGGTGCAGGTGTCCCTGCGCAGCCCGGAGTTTAAGACCATCCAACGCCAAAAGGGGACCCCCGCCCCCACCAATGTCTCCCGGGTGATCTTCCAGTGCGTGGTGGAGCTGCTGGAGGGGACCTGGAACTGGTCGGCCCCCCTGCGGGCCATGACCATCACCGCCGCCGGACTGGTGCCGGAGGAGGAGGCGGGGGAGCAGCTGGACCTCTTCACCCCCCAGGCCGCTGTGCGGCGGGGCAAACAGGAGAAGCTGGAGCGGACCATGGATGCCCTCCGGGACCGATATGGCCCCCATGTCATCGGCTACGCCTCCCGGCAGACCCAGACCGCCCGGGAGATCGCCGGGGACGAGACCGGAAAACGAAAGGAGGAATCCCCATGAGCGCCGGTGTACTGCTGTGGATTTTGGGCTGGAACGTGGCCGCCTTCTGCCTTATGGGCGTGGACAAGTGGAAGGCCAAACACGGCAGATGGCGTCTGCCGGAGAAGGTTCTCTTTCTGTCCGCCCTGGCCGGGGGGAGCGTGGGCGCCCTGCTGGGTATGGGCTTTTTCCGCCACAAGACCCGCCACTGGACCTTTCGCCTGGGGATGCCGGCCATTCTGATCCTGCAAGTGGCGGCCCTGACGGCCTGGACATACTGGGATGTTTTCCTCCGATAGGGGGAGGGCCTGCCCCGGGGGGACAAAGTGCCCAAGCACAGCCCCTCCCGGCGGTGATCTTCCCACAGAGTCACTACTTGACGGGAGGAAGAAATTGTGCTAAAATCCGAGATTGCGATGAACTATTTTTGACGGGCAAAATCCGTCGGAATGGGAAGCATGGGGCCGGTTCGAGACGGCCTGGAAAGGGGAGAGACCGCGCGATGCTGACCGATCTGAAGTCTGCCAAAAAGGTGACGGGGGCCAAGCAGGTCACCCGTGCCCTGAAAAACGGGACGGCCCGCCGGGTCTTTCTGGCCCAAGACGCCGACCCCCGGGTGACAGAACCCATCGAGCTTCTCTGCCGGGAGCAGGGAACCGAGACCGAGGCCGTGGCAACCATGGCCGCCCTGGGCAGTGCCTGCGGCATCGCTGTGGGCAGCGCGGTGGCCGCCGTGGTGGACTGACCCAGACTTTTTTCGATATTCGCCGCATAGGCTTTGTCCTGGGCGGTTAGAATATAAATCCATTGTAATTTTTGAGAAAGGAGGAACCACATGCCTACGTTTAATCAGCTGGTTCGCAAGGGAAGAGAACAGGCGACCTACAAGTCCAACTCTCCTGCCATGCAGAAGGGCCTGAACACCCTGAAGAACAAGGAGACCGACCTGCCCTCCCCCCAGAAGAGAGGGGTGTGCACCGCCGTTCGTACCTCTACCCCCAAGAAGCCCAACTCCGCACTGCGGAAGATCGCCCGTGTGCGTCTGACCAATGGCTATGAGGTGACCGCTTACATCCCCGGTGTGGGCCACAACCTGCAGGAGCACTCTGTGGTCATGATCCGCGGCGGCCGTGTCAAGGACCTGCCCGGTGTGCGTTACCACATCATCCGCGGCAGCCTGGATACCCAGGGGGTCAACGGCCGGATGCAGGCCCGCTCCAAGTACGGCGCCAAGAGACCCAAGGCCGGCAAGAAGTAAGGAGCCCGGGAAGCACATTTTTTGACTGATTTTTTGCGCTCAGCGCAAAGCAAAGGCTTTGCCGTGAGTCGCTTACCATAGAAATCCGGTACATGGTACAGGGTTTGGGGAAGCTCTCAAGGCAGGCACGGGACAAGGTCTGCTTGTCCCACACGGAAAGCAGCGGCTTTTCGAGTACCTATGAAATCATTTTTTTATGAAGGAGGGAAGCAAAGTGCCCAGAAGAGGAAACGTACCCAAGCGGGAAGTGTTGCCCGATCCTATGTACCGTTCCGTACTGGTAACTAAGCTGATCAACAGCATTATGCTCGACGGCAAGAAAGGCGTGGCACAGAAAGTGGTTTACAGCGCCTTTGACATTGTCAAGGAGCAGACCGGCAAGGATCCCCTGGAGGTCTTCACCGCCGCCATGGAGAACATCATGCCGTCCCTGGAGGTCAAGGCCCGCCGTGTGGGCGGCGCCACCTATCAGGTGCCCATGGAAGTGCGCCCGGAGCGCCGCCAGACCCTCGGCCTGCGCTGGCTGACCACCTATGCCCGCAAGCGCAGCGAACGGACCATGAAGGAGCGTCTGGCCGCAGAGCTGATGGACGCCGCCAACAACCTTGGCAGCGCCGTGAAGAAGCGGGAAGAGGTCCATAAGATGGCCGAGTCCAACAAGGCATTCGCACACTTCCGCTGGTAATCTGGAGGAAAAAGAAGAATGGCACGTAAAGTTACTCTGGAAAACACCAGAAACATCGGCATCATGGCCCACATCGACGCCGGAAAAACCACCACCACCGAGCGAATCCTGTATTACACCGGCGTCAACTATAAGATCGGTGAGACCCATGACGGCACCGCCACCATGGACTGGATGGCCCAGGAGCAGGAGCGCGGCATCACCATCACCTCCGCCGCCACCACCTGCTACTGGAAGGGAACCAAGGATCAGTTCCCCCAGACCCGAATCAAC
>OLRA01002039.1_pt1 | contig 21599 bp, 13 predicted proteins | sample 1673011 | NCBI WGS metagenome assembly OLRA01 (sample SAMEA3136746, study PRJEB25190) | human gut metagenome | reverse complement strand
AGAGAATTCATAACTTCTGTCACTGCCTGGATAAACTCAGGTTCGTTAGGATTTTTTGCTTTAACTTTTTCGATAATTTCGTCACTGTAAGACATTCTGTTTCATCCTCCTTATATTGACCTGCCGACGGACAAAATCCGCAGCAAAGTATGTTCAGTGGAATTCATTCTTTCCATTGATGATTATAATATAGATTAAGCAATAATTCAATCTTTTTTCACTTTAATCTGTAAAAAAATAGGAATTTTGTTAAAAGTTTCCTTCATAAAAGCTGCTGTCAATTATTAAAGCGGATATAAAGCTGAAAAATATGCAGGAAATGATTGCGAAACTTTCAAATTGTAAAAAATTGTAAATGAATTGACGGTTGGTTTTAGTATAAAATTATAAAAAGAAAATAAAAAAACAAAAGTTATGCTTTTTATTTGCGTTTATTTCATATATAATGGTAAAGAAGAATTATTCAAATTTTCTAAAATATAAGACACCGACAGGTGTTTTGTTCTTATTTTATTAGGATTGGAATTTATTTTATTAGGATTACAGAGATTTCGTAAGGATTCATTACCCAGTATAAGATATAATTTTAATATGATTCAGAATCGTTTGACAGCGAGTGTTATTTTAATGTGTCGGAAACGGTGAAAATTTGTCAGCAGATAAGGAGGTTTTTATGGCTGAACAGGAAAAGAAAATGTCTGTCGCACAGATGAGAGAAATATTGAAGGCCCAAGGCGTCAGAAATACATCCGTGATGCGTAAGGCGGAATTGCAGAAGCTCATGGCTGAGATGGGGCTTCTGGAAGATCAATCAGAAGTTTTGGAGAAAGACAAAGAGCAGCCGACTGCATCAGTTGAGAAAGGGTCGGAACATGAGGTGAAGAGCGAGAATAAAAAGCCTTATGTTTTTCGGGGCAGAACATCCAGGGCGGAATACGCAGGACGATCAGAGCGAACAGAACGCCCGGAGCGGTCAGAACGCACAGAAAGAACAGAACGCTCGGAACGACAGACATATACAAATGGCGGATTGTACAGTGGCAGAAGAAATACCTACGGTCAGCGCAGCGAGAACTACCAGCGGAATGAGAATGGTCAGCGTAACGAAAACGGCCAGCGCGGTGAGAATTATCAGCGTAATGACAGCTATCAGCGGGGGGATAGTTGCCAGCGGGTGGATGTTTACCAGAAAAATGAGTATATCCAGTCAAATGAGGAAAGTGAAATTCCAGGTTATGGTCAGTTAGACAGCGGCATGATGGCGAATGGTATTTTGGAAGTGATCCCGGAAGGGTTTGGATTTATCCGCTGTGAGAATTATATGCCCGGTAATAATGATGTGTACGTGTCACCGGCGCAGATTCGCAGATTTAACCTGAGAACCGGTGATATTATCTGTGGCAATATCAAGGTAAAGACAGAGAAAGAGAAGTTTTCAGCACTTTTATATATAAGAACAGTCAACGGCATGCCGCCGTATGAAGCCCAAAGACGCGGCAAGTTTGAAAATATGACACCTGTTTTTCCAGACAGCAGAATTAATCTTGAGACACCGAATGCGCCGGTTTCCATGCGGATTATGAATCTTGTTTCTCCGATTGGGCGGGGACAGCGAGGTATGATCGTATCACCGCCGAAGACCGGCAAGACAACACTTTTAAAGCAGGTGGCCAAGGCAATCCATACCAATTATCCAGACATGCAGATGATCATTCTTCTGATCGATGAACGTCCGGAGGAAGTGACGGATATCAAGGAGTATATTGAGGGCAATAATGTGGAAGTCATCTACTCTACATTTGATGAGACACCGGAACATCATAAACGTGTTTCAGAGATGGTATTGGAGCGTGCAAAACGTCTGGTTGAACATAAGAAAGATGTGGTGATCCTTTTGGACAGCATTACGCGTCTGGCCAGGGCGTACAACCTGACAGTGCCGCCGAGCGGACGTACACTTTCAGGCGGTCTGGATCCGGCAGCACTTCATATGCCGAAGAAATTCTTTGGTGCTGCGCGAAATATGCGTGAGGGAGGCAGCCTCACGGTGCTTGCTACAGCTCTTGTAGAAACAGGCAGCAAGATGGATGATGTCGTTTTTGAAGAATTCAAGGGAACAGGCAATATGGAACTTGTTCTGGACAGAAAACTTTCCGAGAAGCGTATCTTCCCGGCTATCAACATACCGCGTTCAGGAACAAGACGAGAAGAATTGCTGCTGAGCAAGGAAGAACTTGAAGGCATGTATGTGATGAGAAAGGCACTGGGCGGCATGAAGTCTGAAGAGGCGCTGGAGCAGATCCTGGATATGTTTATGCATACAAAAGATAATACAGAATTCGTCAACATGATCCGCCATACGAAAATGTGGTAAAAAATATTATGTGAAATACAAAAAAACGCTTGCATACTATAAAAAAGTATGATAAAATTTAAAAGCTGTTTTATAATGACAGAAATGGGCATGAACGCCCGATTTGAGATAACTCAAGTGATTATTCCTGGTTGGCAATCAGGAAAGAATATTAGTGAGGTGAATAAGATGAGAGAAGGAATCCATCCTAAGTATTATCAGGCAAAGGTAACATGCAACTGTGGTAACGAATTCGTAACAGGTTCCACAAAACCTGAAATTCACGTAGAAATCTGTTCTAAGTGTCATTCATTCTACACAGGCCAGCAGAAAGCTGCTTCTGCTCGCGGACGTATTGATAAGTTCAATCGTAAGTATGGCATCAAACAGGCATAATTAGACGATAGACGGGGCTGCCGCATCATTTCGACAGATCCTCTGCCATCCGGATTGTCCATATCATGGAGACCGGCGCAGAGATCAGCAGATGCGACAGCCCTGTTTTTTCATTACGGAGAATAGACATTTTCCGTTGCGGCGGGTGAAGCATAGATTGTTTCATTCCGTCAGTAGGAGGAATATATGCGATATGCAACTATCGGCGGACAGGCAGTCATCGAAGGTGTCATGATGCGTAACGGCAATGATTATGCGGTGGCCGTCAGAAAGCCAGATCAGACGATAGAAGTCAAGAAGGATCAGTATATTGGCCTGAATGCCAGATGGCATATGAAGAAGATCCCGATTATCAGAGGTGTGCTGTCATTTATTGATTCTCTTGTGCTGGGTATGTCTACACTGACGTACTCGGCCAGTTTTTTTGAAGACGAAGAGGAAGCTGAGAAAGCGAAAGAAAAAGACAGCAAGTCGGATGCTGTTTTTATGGGACTGACAGTGGCATTATCGGTCGTGATCGCTGTTGTTCTGTTTATGCTGACGCCATTTTTTATTTCATCTTTGTTTGGTAAGGTGATTAAGAGTCCTATGACATTGGCTGTGATTGAAGGTCTGATTCGAATTGCGATTTTCTTTATCTATATTGTAGCTATTTCACAGATGAAGGATATTCAGAGAGTATTTATGTATCATGGAGCGGAGCATAAAACCATTAACTGTATTGAGCATGGCGCTGAACTGACCCCGGAGAATGCTGCGAAGTATTCAAGACTGCATAAACGATGCGGAACAAGTTTTTTGCTGATCGTTATGGTGGTCAGTATCATCTGTTTTATGTTTATCCGTGTGGATAACATGGCGCTGAAGATTGTGCTCCGCGTTATTCTTGTTCCGGTGATCGCAGGCGTTTCCTTTGAGATCATTCAGTGGGCTGGCAGAAGTGAATCCTGCCTAGTGAATATTGTGAGTAAACCAGGACTGATGTTGCAGAAGCTGACAACCCGTGAACCGGATCTGGAGATGCTGGAAGTTGCTATTGCTTCTATTGAGGCGATTTATGACTGGAGGCAGTTTCAGGCAGAGAACAGGGCAGCTGCTGATGGAAACAGTCAGAAAACGGACAGGAGCAATGCAGGAGTGAGTCAGCCATGATGCAGTGGAGTTATGATACCCTTTTGAAGTGGGGAACGGATGAACTGACAGCGCACGATGTGGAGAATGCAGCTCTGGATGCATGGTATCTGTTGGAGCATATTTACGGGATCAGTCGAGTGGATTTCCTGATGCGAAGAAGTGATAGCTTTGATGTGGCACAGATGGAGAAAAGCACTGCTTATCAGGCGTTGATCCGACAGAGAAGCGGAGGGTTTCCGGTGCAATACCTGACGGGTAGCACAGAATTCATGGGTCTGCCTTTTTTGGTCAACGAACACGTACTGATCCCGAGACAGGATACAGAGGTGCTGGTGGAAACAGCCCTGTCTATGATGAAGCCGGGATGCAGACTGTTGGATATGTGTACAGGTTCGGGGTGCATTGTGTTAAGCCTTGCAAAGCTGGGAACGGTGACATGGGGTATCGGCGCAGATATTTCCGAAGAAGCGTTGAAGGTTGCTGAGAGAAACAGAGAAAATCTGGGATTATCTCAGGTGAAGCTGGTACACAGTGATCTGTTTGAATCAGTGGAGGGCGTATTTGATATGATTGTATCCAATCCGCCTTACATCCCTACGGATGACATTGAAGATCTGATGCGTGAGGTCAAAGATCATGAACCGCATTTGGCATTGGACGGAAGTCGGGATGGACTTCATTTTTATAGAAAACTGGCAGAGGAATCGGGACGGTATCTTGTACCCGGCGGTTCACTGCTTTTTGAAATCGGTTATGATCAGGGGAAAGCTGTTTCACAGCTTCTTGATCAGGCAGGATTTAAAGATATACACGTGAAGAAAGATCTGGCCGGTCTGGACAGAGTCGTTTATGCAGTGAAAGCTGCAGAAGATGGAGGTAAGTAACAATGTTTGATAGATTAGATGATATTTTAATCCGATATCAGCAGATCATGGAAGAGTTAAATGATCCGGACGTTGTCAATGATCAGAAGCATTTCCGCAAGCTGATGAAGGAGCAGAGTGATCTGCAGCCCCTTGTAGAGAAGTATACAGAATATAAGAATACAAAGCAGACCATCGAAGACAGCCTGGAGATGCTTGAGGTGGAAGACGATGAAGAGATGAAGGAAATGCTTAAGGAAGAGCTTTCTGAAGCAAAGTCCAACATCGCAAAGATTGAACAGGAGCTGAAAGTCCTTCTGATCCCTAAGGATCCAATGGATGAGAAGAACGTTATCGTAGAGATCAGAGCCGGTGCAGGTGGTGATGAGGCAGCCCTTTTTGCTGCTGAACTTTTCCGTATGTATTCCAAGTATGCAGAATCCAAGCGCTGGAAGATCGAGATGATGGATGTCAGCGAGAATGGTATCGGCGGTTTCAAGGAGTGTGTTTTCATGGTCAGCGGCGATCATGTCTATTCACGTATGAAGTTTGAATCTGGTGTGCATCGTGTACAGCGAGTGCCTGAGACAGAGTCCGGCGGCCGTATCCATACATCTACTGTAACAGTTGCCATTATGCCGGAAGCTGAGGAAGTGGATGTTGAGATTGATATGAATGATGTACGTATTGATGTTATGCGTGCCTCCGGTAATGGTGGTCAGTGTGTCAATACAACAGACTCTGCGGTACGTCTTACCCATAATCCGACAGGTATCGTCATCTACAGTCAGACAGAGAAGTCACAGCTGCAGAACAAAGAAAAAGCCTTCAGATTGCTGCGTTCCAAACTTCTTGAAATTGAAATAGAGAAGAAGCATGCGGAAGAAGCAGCCCTTCGCAAGAACCAGGTTGGTACAGGAGACCGATCCGAGAAGATCAGAACCTACAACTTCCCACAGGGACGTGTGACAGACCACCGTATCAACCTGACACTTTACAAATTAGATAAGATCATGAATGGTGATATTCAGGAGATCATCGATGCATGTATCGCAGCCGACCAGGCTGCGAAGCTGGCGAATATGAATCAGGAAGCGTAAAATTCCGGTTCATGAAGAATATCCTATAATTTTGAGGAACCAGAGAAAATCTCTGGTTCCTTTTTTGATGCTTTTGGGTTTTATTCTGAGATCAGCCAGTCGAGGAGGTTGATAGATTTTATTCCCTCATACGAAGAATCCATTCCTGTATTCAGGGAAAGAACAATCTTTTCATAGTTATCGTTGATTTTTTGGAGTGGTGCTAATTCTCTTTTGCGAACATCTTCACTTGTCATTGATTCCGTGACCTGGACATAAAGTTTATCATCTGCTTTTGTTGCAATAAAATCCACTTCAAGATTATCAATTTTACCAATAGAGACATCATAGCCGCGACGAAGCAGTTCAAAGTAAACGACATTCTCTATTGCATGACCGCTGTCACGGTCTCTGAACCCAAGCAGATAGTTTCTGAGTCCGATATCGACAATGTAGTATTTGCCAAGAGTGCGTAAAAATTCTTTTCCTTTAATATCGAATCTTTTGATGTCGTAGAAGAAATATGATTCTAACAGTGCATTTATATATGTCTGAACTGTGTGAGCACTTGGGGTTCCTTTTCGATTCTTGTTTTCCAGAAGTCCTTCATTTACTAAGGTGTTGCCGATAGAAGAAATAGAGATATTGTTTCCAATGTTATCAGCAAGGAACATAGTGATCTTTTTTAAGAGGATGGGGTCGGTGACCCGCTTTTGACCTCTGCGATTTTCTCGTTCGAGAATGTCTCGCATGATAACGGTGGAGTAGATACCATCAAGCAGCACAAGTGCTTTTTCCTGATCTAAACCTATGTCAGCGATACCCGGCATTCCGCCAAATCGCATGTATGCATCGAAAACTTCACGGAGTTCATAATGTTCTCCCATTTTATCATAAGCCTGTTTTCGTGTACCGCCTAAAGCACTTTTTGTTTCTCTTATTTCAAAATCATGGAATGTTAAAAATTCAAAGAAAGATAACGGCAGCATTTTTATTTCTATGCATCTTCCAGATAAATAGGTGGCATATTCAGAGGAGAGCATATAGGCATTTGAGCCTGTGACATAAATATCGCAGTTGAAATCGACACGAAAAGAGTTAACAGCATCTTCCCAGTCAGGCACACGCTGAACTTCATCAAAAAAGAAGTACATTCTTTTATTTGGTACGATATGTTGTTTGACATATTCGTAGAAGGAATCGCTGGTCATATTTTTATAAGCGTAGGATTCAAAATTCATTTCCAGAATCTGATCGTCAGTAATACCAGTTTCTTTCAGATGAAGGGTCATTAACTTCAACAGACTGGATTTGCCGCATCTACGGATTCCGGTAACAACCTTCACTGGCTCGGTGTCTTGAAATGCTATGATCTTATTCAGGTATAAATCTCTTTTTTTGAGTTCGTGAGTATCAATCATTTGATATACCTCCTTATGACATGAGTATAGCATAAATTCTTGAAAAAATAAAGTTTATGCACTGAAATGCAAAAACTTTGAAAAATCGACAATTTTTGCAATGGCGCATTACATAGAAAATATTTCAAAATACTGATATAAATGTTAGTGAAATTTAAAAATTGTTGTGATAAAATAAGTTGTTGGTATTTACAGTGATGGTGAGTAAGAATGGCGATAACAACAAACATCACATGCTTTAAATAAAAAATTAGAATACAGGAGACAAAAAATGCAGGACGATTTAAGAGCAGAACTGATCAAACAGTTCCCATCAGAGGTAATAGAGACAAAGGATATGACAGGGAAAGAGTACTATGCCTGTCCGACATGCAAACGCGCAGTTGCAACCGGTACTGAAAAATGTCAGGGATGCGGACAGAAATTAAGCTGGGACAATATCAGGCATGAGAATGAGGCAAAAGGAAGTAAAAAAGCGAAAATCGAGTTTGATGTTCCGGCAGATTTTGTATTAGAGGATTGCAGAAAATGCCCATTGTCCTATATTGGAAGAAATGGGGACGAAAATGTTTACGAATGTCCACTGCAGATGAGAGGAAGCTGCAGGCTGGAATTATCATAATGAAATATCAGTCAGAAAGGAAGCATACATGGCATCAAAATTCTACGCAGTAAAAAAAGGTAAAATTCCGGGAATCTACAACAGCTGGGATGATTGCAAAAAAATGGTAGACGGTTTTCCGGGTGCCGTATATAAAAGCTTCAAAACACTTGAGGAAGCGGAAGCCTTCGTGGGTGCAGAAGGCAGCTCCAGAAAGCGGAGCGAAAAAGCAGAAAAACCAGATACAGGGAAGCAGGAACAAAATCCGGCAGTCTACGCCTTTGTCGACGGTTCTTACAACATTGCCACCAAAGTCTACGGCTACGGCGGATTTTTCATTCATAATGGAGAGAAAGAAGTGCTGCAGGGAAGCGGAAACGATGCGGAGATGGCATCCATGCGCAATGTTTCAGGAGAAATATTAGGAGCGATGGCTGCAGTAGAACGTGCGATCGAGTTAAAACTTCCGGAAGTGACGATTTATTACGACTACATGGGAATCGAGATGTGGGCAGAGGGAGCCTGGAAACGAAACAGGCAGGGCACGATCGCCTACTATGATTATATGCAGTCTGCAAAAAATAAAATCAGGATTAAATTTGTGAAAGTAAAAGGCCATTCCGGTGTGGATGGCAATGAAGAAGCAGACCACCTTGCAAAGGAAGCGGTCGGAAATACAATTTAGAAACGTTTTCAAACAAATAATTGATAAAAAAGTTGTTTAAGGTTTGACAGACATAAAATATGAGACTATAATGTGAGAAACTAGAAGAAAATTGACAGATTTTTCAGGTGGAGGGTAGAAGAAAAAACAGATAAAAAGTGAAATAAAACGAGGCAATTAATACATTGTCAGACTGGAAAAATTAATATATCAGAGAAAGAAAAAAAGTATATTAGAATGGAAAGGAAAATACAATTTATGTTGTCACAAAAGAGTACAATGAAAACAAAACTTGAAAATATGTATCTGCAGAAAAGAATCAGTTACGGTTATAGAAAAGTCATTAACATGATGCTGCTGTCAGGAGTGATTTCTATTATTGCAATAGGCATTCTGTTTGCCAATATGATGAATTATGTCAATAATGTCAACGCAGCAGATCAGGCAGTAAAAACATGCAGAATTAATATAAATACAGCAGCAAGAAATATCCGTGAAATGGCGCTGAATGATGACGAATCCACTTACGACAGCTACGAGGAGAAGGTGAAAGAGCTTCTCGGGATCGTAGATACACAGATGAATGTTTTACACGGCACAGGTGTCATTACAGAGGATCTTTATACAGAATATAAAGGTGCATTTACGGACTGGGGAACGATCGGATATGAGATCATGGAAGAGATCAAGGCCGGTAAGGAAGATCAGGCTGTCGATGGTATCTTAAATAAGTGTACCCCTGCATTAAACAGCTTAGTAGAAATTTCAAAGAAATTAGATGCATTGACTGATAAACAGAGAAGTAAGGCTGTCCAGAGCACGATCTTCTGTGCAGTTGCCGGTATTGCAGTGATCATTATCTTCCTGCTCCTTGCATGGGCAATCGCAAAGAAAGTGAGCAGGATGGTACTTGAAACCATTCTGGAACCATTACATGCGATCGAGGACGTGGCGAAGGAACTCACGGAAGGAAATCTGCACAGCCAGCTGGAATACCACTCCGAGGACGAGATCGGAAGACTTGCACACAGCATGCGTAAGTCCATCCATATCCTTGGAACGTATGTCGATGATATTGACCGCTCCATGAAACAGTTCTCAGAGGGCAATTTTGATGTACAGCCAGAGGTAGAGTGGAGAGGGGACTTTGTTGGTATTTTACAATCCTTTATGGAGTTCCAGAACAGCATGTCTGATACGGTAAGAGGAATCCAGAGGGTTTCCGATGAGGTATCCAACGGAGCAGAACAGGTGGCATCCAGCTCGAACGAGCTTGCAGACGGCGCAACGAATCAGGCAGCAGTTGTCGAGGAACTGACCGCTACCGTTACCGGTGTTTCCGAACAGGTGGCAAACAATTCACAGGCAGCAAAGGAGATCAGCGGAAAAGTGGAACAGCTTGGACAGGCGCTGATCGAGAGCAACGGAAAGATGCAGGAGATGGTTGTCTCCATGAACGAGATCAATGATGCATCGCATGAGATTGACAAGATCATTGCGACGATCAATGAGATCGCATCCCAGACCAACCTGCTTGCCTTAAACGCATCTATTGAGGCTGCAAGAGCCGGTGAGGCAGGAAAAGGTTTCGCAGTAGTTGCAAATCAGGTAAATGTCCTGGCAGATCAGAGTGCAGAAGCGGCAAAGGAATCAGCGGCACTGATCGAGCGCTCTGTGAATGCTGTTGAAAAAGGTATGATAGTTGCAAAGGAAACAGCAGCACAGTTAGAGGAAGTGGCAGAGAATTCAAAAACGATCACAAGTGAAGTGACAAATATCGCAGACACCTTAGAGACACAGACAGCAGAGATCCATCAGATCAATGAAGGAATCGAGCAGATCAATGATGTGGTACAGACGAATTCAGCTACTTCAGAGGAATGTGCGGCTGCAAGTGAAGAGATGAGCAGCGAAGCAGACAATTTACGTACAATGATCCGCAGATTTAAAGTTGCAAAGACGGAAAAATAATATCAGACCAGATAAATTCAATTGGATGCGCAGGAGTATAAGCGCAAAAGAAAGAGGAAAGGTTCTCTGGTTATGAATAAGGATGTATATGGAATATTAGGAGATCTGACAGCAGAGATCTTATTGGAGATCATAGCGGAATGCATGGATGATTACCTGTACGTAATCGATCTCCAGAATAATAAGATGGAAATTTCCCAGTCTGCCCTGGATCGGTTTATGATTTCTGAGACACATGTGAGGAATGTAAAGCAGGAGATCATGTCCGTTGTCTACAAAGAAGACCGCACTATGTTTGCAAAGCATATGCAGGCTGTGATGGATGGAAAGGAAAAGGTGCATGATATCCATTACCGGTGGCTCGACAAAAACGGGCTTCCGGTATGGGTCAACTGCCGCGGAGTAGTGATCGATGATGAAGATGGGAAGCCGGGGTATCTGGTGGGATGTCTGAATGAGACCGGAAACCAGCGGCGGGCTGATAATGTGACCGGGCTTTTAGGCGGAATGGAATTTTGTGCTTATCTGCGGTCACAGAAGAAACCTGTGACGACCGGATTTCTTATGCATATTGGAATTGATGATTTTGCAACGGTGAATGAAACACATGGCAGCAATTATGGCGATTATGTGTTAAAAAGTGTTGCAGACTGTATGAAAGAGTGTCTGTCCGGAAATCAGCGACTCTATCATCTGGTCGCAGATCAGTATGTGATCGTGGATCTTGACAGTACTTCCATGGATGATGCCATACAGCTCAAAAAAAAGATCGGTGAGAAAATAGACGAATTCATCATCTCTGAAAAATATGAAGTTGTATTTTCAGCTTCTGCAGGAGTGATCGATGCCTCGACTGTGGCAGAAGGCTACGAGGAATGCCGCAAAAAGTTTGAATTTTCCCTGAAAAAGGCAAAACGGATGGGAAAAAATAACATCTATTTTTACAGGCAGGAGGATTACGAGAAATTCCAGCGGAATGGAAGAATCATAAGTGCACTGAGAAGTTCCATCGCTAACGGGTGTGAAGGCTTTGAAGTATATTATCAGCCGATCGTGGATTGTGTTTCCGGGCGTGTGATCGGTGCAGAAGCACTCATGCGGTATACCATGGTGACAGAGGAAGGTAAGGAGTGGCTGTCTCCGGTCGAGTTTATACCGCTTCTGGAAAAGACAGGACTGATCATTCCGGCGGGAAGGTTTGTGTTAGATGAGGCAGCAAAAATGTGCCGTGAGATACAGCAATATATACCGGAATTCAGGGTGAACGTGAATATTTCCTATTATCAGATCGAGCATGGAAAGATTGCAGACAAGATACTCACTGCGGTCAGGGACAATGGACTGATGCCGGATCGCATCTGCATAGAAATGACTGAAAGCGGCTTCATGGATATGACACCGGTCTTTTGTAAATTCAGGAAAGTGCTTGAGGAAAATGGGATTCAGTTCGTGATCGATGATTTTGGAACCGGATATTCCAATCTCCACTGCATCAGTGACATGAATCCGGGCTATGTGAAAATGGATAAGGATTTCACAGCAAAGGCAATGAGCTGCGAACGGGATTACGAGCTGTTTAAAAAGATCATTGAGATGGTTCACAGCATCGGCATCCGCATCTGTGTGGAAGGAATTGAAAAAGAAGACTGGCATCTTAAGATGAAAGAACTGCAGGCGGATTATCTTCAGGGGTATTTTTTTGGAAAACCCTGTGAAAAAAAGAAGTTTATGGAAGAGTTTGTTTGCAATCCGCATAATAATGGCGTATGGTGAGATAGTACCTCTCAGGAGGTGCTATTTTACTATACAGATTTTTATAGAAATTTCATATCTGCATGAAACGGAGTATAAAGAATGAACGAAATAGAAGTTATCTGGAAGTTTTTAGATAATCTGGATGAGTACGTGTACGCAACAGACATAGAGACAGATGAGCTTGTTTATATGAACCGCAAATTGTTAGAGGTGTATGGATTACAGTCCATAGATGATGTGAAAGGGATGAAGTGCTACGAGGTGCTGCAGAAATCTTCTGTTCCCTGTGGTATGTGCAATAATGACAGGCTTTGTGCCGGAAAGTTTGTCGAGTGGCGTTATTATAATCCGGTGATCGATAAATACATGATGTTGAAAGATACCCTGGTGGAAGATCCTGTCACAAATAAAAAGTACCGGATCGAGATCAGTATAGATATCAGCGAGGAGCGTTCACAGGACAAGATGATCCAGAAGTACAGGGATATGGAGTCCTTTGTCAACGAGGCATTGAAGGATGCGCTTTCTGTCGAGTCGCCGGACGAGACGATCCGTATTATTCTGGAATATCTCGGAAAAGTGCTGAACGGAGAGAGAACATATATTTTTGAGAAGAACAGAGATGGCAGGGATGATAATACATATGAATGGACGGCGCCGGGAGTGCCACCGGAGATCGACAATCTCCAGAATCTTCCGCCGGAGATCTGTGAGAACTGGTATCACATTTTTGAGGAGGGAAAATGTGTCCAGATACCGGATATTGAGGAGATGCGCCTGAGCGACCCGTTACAATATGAGAATCTGAAGCGGCAGAATATCCATTCCATTGTTGCCATGCCAATTTACGATGCAGGAAAGACCATTGCTTTTTACGGAGTTGACAATCCTCCGGCATTTTCATTGGAATATACGTCGGATATGCTTCAGATCATGGGTTCTTTTCTCAAGTCCTGCATCAGACGCAGGAATCTGATGAGGCGTCTGGAAGATCTAAGCTATAAGGATGCGCTGACTCAGCTTGGAAACCGCTTTGCGATGGAAAAGTATGTGAGACAGATCGATCCGGAGCAGAGCGTTGGCGTAGTTTATTGTGACGTTACTGGTTTAAAGGGTGTGAATGACACACTGGGACATAAGGCAGGGGATGACCTGATCCTTAGAGCCGGTGCATGTCTGGAACAGGTGTTTGGCGATTACGGCGTATTCCGTATCGGGGGAGATGAGCTGCTTGTATTGTGCGCGCAGATCGATCAGGACACGTTGGCGGAACGCATAAGGCAGTTAGAGTGTCTGACAGCTGAGAAGGACGTAAATATCGCAGTGGGAGTGATCTGGCAGGACAGGGCGGACACACATCTGGATGAACTTCTGCAGGAAGCTGAGAAGCGCATGTATGAGGATAAGGCAGAATACTATAAGAAAACAGGGATTGAGCGGAGAGGTGCAGACAAAAAAGGCTGAATCTGCTCTCACTAAATGAGAATAGATAAAAAAGTGATAATAATTTTGTCTGAAAACGGTATTTTCCTAGGCGAAATGTAAAAAATTTTAAAATAGAAATAAAATGATTGTGATTTTGCCATGAGGTACAGTATAATAAGAAATGTCGGTTAAATGTAAAAATTATGTAAAAAGTATGTAAATAAAATTGCAGACAGGGATACGTTAGGATGTATAACGTGGTTAGGAGTACAAATGACAACATTTACTATTATTTTATCGCTGCTCAGCGGAGTGGCACTGTTCCTTTTTGGTATGTCCCTGATGGGAGACGGACTGAAGAAAGTAGCGGGTAATAAGCTGGAGCTGGTTCTTTATAAGCTGACGAACACACCGTTGAAAGGAGGGCTGCTTGGAACTGCTGTGACAGCGATCATCCAGTCCTCCTCCGCAACGACTGTTATGGTTGTCGGCTTCGTAAATTCCGGAATGATGAAGGTTGCGCAGGCGATCGGTATCATCATGGGAGCCAACATCGGAACGAGTGTGACAGGCTGGATTTTGTGTCTGTCGTACATTGACGGTTCGAACGGGATTGCACAGCTGCTGTCCACAGCGACCATCTCAGCGATCGTGGCGATCATTGGTATTATCTTTAAAATGTTTGTAAAAAAATCCGGCTTTAAAAATGTCGGTGACATTATGCTTGGGTTCTCCATCCTGATGGTGGGGATGCAGACCATGAGTGGGGCAGTTGCACCATTAAAAGATAATGAGCATTTTGTGAATGTATTGACAATGTTTAAAAATCCGGCGGCAGGTATACTGGCAGGTATTTTATTTACGGCGGTATTGCAGAGGGCATCTGCCTCAGTCGGTATTCTTCAGGCGTTGTCCATGAGTGGAACGATCACTTTTGCAGCGGCACTTCCTATCACCATGGGTATCGGTGTCGGCGCAGCCTGTCCGGTTCTGCTCTCCTCGATCGGAACGAACAAAAATGGTAAGAGAACAGCCCTGATCTATCTGTTTAACGATCTGTTCGGCATGCTGTTCTGGTCAATTGTATTCTATTCTGTCAATGCAGTGGTGCATTTCCCGTTTATGAATGCCACCATGAGCCCGGTACTGATCGCAATGTTAAACACGGTTTTCCGTGCGGCAACGATTTTAGTACTTCTTCCATTTATCAAATGGATTGAAAAAATTGTTTATCTTGTTGTAAAAGATTCGCCGGAGGACGAGGAGGATCAGGCAGACTTCGATCTGCTTGAGGAGCGTTTCCTTGCTTACCCGGATCTTGCAATCACACAGAGCCATCTTGCAATGAACGGCATGGCAAAGAAGGCAAGGAAGAATATTTTACGTGCGTTAAGCCTGTTCCTTGTGTATTCGACAGAAAAGTTTAATAAGGTACAGGAAAAGGAAACGCTGATCGATAAATATGAGGATAAGCTGGGAACCTATCTGATGCAGATGTCCACGCATGAGATGAATGGAAGCCAGGCGAAGCAGGTATCCAAGTTTTTGCATACAGTGAGTGATTTCGAACGTCTGGGCGACCATGCGGTGAATATCTCAGAGGTTGCGGCGGAGCTGAACGAGAAGAAAATTGCATTTTCGGATGAGGCACAGTATGAGCTGGATGTGCTGGAGAATGCAGTAAAAGAGTGTGTCAGTCTTGCGGTGGATGCATTCTGTGCGGACGACCTTGAGATGGCGGCAAAAGTAGAACCACTCCGCGAACTGATCGGTATCCTCTGCGATGAACTGAAACTGCGTCATATCGCAAGACTCCGCACCGGAAAATGTGAGATGAAGCAGGGATTTGCGTTTAATGATCTGCTGACGAACCTGGAACGAATCGCAGCACACTGCTCGAACATCGCAGTTGCCATGATCGAGCTTGAGGCAGCAGACTTTGATACCCATGAGTATTTAAAGAGTGTCCGCGAGTTAAAGAATGACACTTACATGGCATACTTTGATGAGTATGAAAGAAAATATGACATCAATGGTTACCGGAAGAAAAAGACAAAAGCACAGAAATAGAGATCAGTGATTACGGCTGTCGTACTGAAAGGAGAAATTCCCGGATTGTATGGCAGCTTTTTTGTTCCATTCTTTTGGAGAAATTTTCTGATGGAAAACATCATAAGCCGGGAACTTTATTCTAGTCAAAAAAGATAGAATGATGTACTATGAAAAGGAACAGAAAACGAAAATTAGAATTTGAAAAAAGTTAGGGAAAAACATGTCGCTGCAATTTATTTTCGGAAATTCAGGAAGTGGAAAATCATCCTATTTATATAGGAACATACTAAAAGAGGCGGCAGAGCATCCGGAGAAAAATTATCTGGTGCTTGTGCCGGAGCAGTTCACCATGCAGACACAGCGCGAGCTTGTGCGGCTTGAAAAGTCACATGCTATCATGAACGTGGATGTGTTAAGTTTTGCGCGCCTTGCATACCGTGTGTTTGACGAGCTTGGGAAACAGAACCTGCGCGTGTTGGAGGAGACCGGAAAGAATCTGGTGCTCCGCAAGCTTGCAGGGGAGCAGAAGAAAAACTTAAGTGTGCTGGGCGGTAACTTAAACCGGATGGGGTACATCAGTGAGGTGAAATCCCTCATTTCCGAGCTGACGCAGTATAACGTGTCACCAGAAAAATTGGATACATTTTTGGAGACGGAGGATGTCGGGGAGACATTGCGCCTGAAAATGCAGGATATCTCGGTCATGTATCACAGTTTTTCTGAATATCTGCAAGGGAAGTATATCACCTCTGAGGAAGTGTTATCGCTATTGTGCGATGTCGCAGAGGATTCGAATATTATAAAAGACAGCGTGATTGTGTTTGACGAATTTACCGGTTTTACACCGATACAGAATCAGCTTCTTAGAAAACTTTTAGTGTTATCAGAGCGTATCATTGTCTCCGTGACGATGGATGCAGGCGAGGATTTTTACCATTGCAGGGGCGAGCAGGAACTTTTTTCCATGAGTAAAAAGACGGTTTCGGTTCTGATGAAAATGGCAGAGGAACTTCATGTCACGGTGGAGGAGCCTGTTGTGTTATCCGATGGAAAAAATCACAGATATAAAAATGCTCCATCCCTGTACTTCATGGAGCAGAATCTGTTTCGACCGTATTATCATAAATGGCGGCAGAAGGAGGACGAACTTCGGATCGTAAGCCTTAAAAATCCAAGGGAAGAACTACACTTTGTGGCGCGCGAGATCACGAAATTTGTCCGTGAAAAGCATTACTGTTATAAGGATATCGCAGTGGTGACCGGGGACGTCAGTCTTTACGACAACTATGTGGATGAGATTTTTGCAGCGTATGATATTCCGTACTTTCTCGACCAGACGAGAACCATTTTATTTCATCCGTTTATCGAGTTTATCCGTGCGGTGCTTGAAGTGGTGGAACTTGATTTCTCTTATGAGAGCGTGTTCCGTTTCCTTCGCTGCGGACTGACCGGCATCACAGAACGGCAGATCGATCTGCTGGAAAACTACGTGCTTGCCAAGGGGATACGTGGCAGAAAAAAATGGGAAAAACAGTGGACGTTTGTGTTCGATGATACCGAAAAAGAGAACCTCACAGAAATGAATGAAGTGCGGGAAAAGATTTATGGCTTCTTTGCACCGTTATCGGAAGCGTTCACACAGGGAAAGACTGTGCGTGACGAGACCACTGTGTTGTATGAATTAATTGAAAAATTAGAAATAGAACAAAAATTAAAACAAAAAGAACTGGAATTTGAACGGCAGGGCAATCAGGTCAAGGCGAAAGAGTACGCCCAGATTTACAAAATTGTCATGGATCTGTTTGATAAGGTTGTGGACTTCCTGGGAGACGAAGTGCTTCCGGTCAAAGAGTATGCGGATATTTTAGACGCCGGATTTGAGGCTGCAAGAGTCGGCGTGATCCCGCCGGGAAATGATAAAGTGATGATCGGAGACATCGAGCGAACCAGATTGAACCATATCAAAATCTTATTTTTCATCGGTGTCAATGACGATGTTGTGCCGAAAGCGGGCAATGCCGGAGGTATCATCTCGCAGTTTGAACGTGAGAAAATGGTGGCATGTCATCTGGAACTTGCACCGGGTGCGCGTGAAAAAGTGTTCATCCAACGCTTTTATCTATATCTGAATGTGACGAAGCCATCTGATTTTTTATATGTGACTTTTTCAAAAGTGAATGCGGACGGAAAAGCACTTAGAAGGTCGTATTTTGTTGGAACGCTCTTGAAAATGTTCCCGGAGAAAACGGTGGAGGAAATCGAGGAGACAACTTCTGCGGACTGCATCATGACGCCGAAGAGCAGCATGGCGTTTTTCCTGGAGGGACTGCAGGATGATAACAGAGCTTCTGAGCCTTCACAGATAGAAAAAAGAAAATTATGGAATGCTCTCTCAAAATTCTACCTCACAGATTCCGAGTGGAAGCCGGAAACGGAAAAACTTTTAAAAACTGCCTACGAAGTGCACAGCGATGAGCCAATCAGCCACGCAGTGACGCAGGCACTTTATGGAACCGTGTTGGAGAACAGCGTCACAAGACTGGAGCGTTTTGCGGCGTGTGCCTACGCGCATTATCTGAATTACGGTTTACGCCTAAAGGAGCGTCAGCTTTTAGAGTTTGCAAGCGTGGACATGGGAAATATTTACCATGATGCGCTTGAACATTTTTCCAGACGTGTGGAAAAATCAGAGTACACCTGGTTTAACATCCCGGAGGATGTGCAGGAGACATTTATAGAGGAGAGCATGAATGACGCGATTGCCGGGTGCAAAAATGCCGGAGCGTTTGAGAACGTGAGAAACCGTTACCTGACCGGTCGGATGCGCCAGACCATCAAGCGCACGGTGTGGGCACTTACCACCCAGATCCAGAAGGGAAAATTTGTGCCGAGTGATTTTGAGGTGTCCTTTTCGCGGGCAGATAAATTGGACGCCATCCGTTTTCAGCTGAGTGATGAGGAAAAAATGAACCTGCTCGGCAGGATTGACCGTGTGGACACTTACGAGACGTCGGATAAAGTTTATGTGAAGATTATTGATTATAAATCGGGAAACACGAGTTTTTCACTCGTCAATCTGTATCACGGACTGCAATTACAGCTTGTGGTCTATATGAATGCGGCATTGGAATTAGAGGAAAAACGCCATCCGGGCAAAAAAGCGGAACCGGCGGGTATTTTCTACTATCACATTCAAAATCCGATAGTAGACGGACTTGGAAATGAGACAGAGGCAGAAATACGAAACAGCGTTTTGGAGCAGTTAAAATTAAATGGTCTGGTGAACGATGATCCGGAAATCTATGAGGCGATGGATTCAGATTTTGCCGGAAATTCTTCGGTCATCCCAATCGGAAAAAAAACGGACGGAAGCTTAAAAGCAACTTCCAAGGTTGCCAGTACTTACGATTTTTCTGTGATGTCTGATTATGTACAGGAGAAAATCAAAGAGACCGGGAAAAAAATCTTTGCCGGAGATATTTCGATCCATCCATACTCGCTGGACGGAAAAAGTGGCTGTGATTACTGTCCATACCATACCGTCTGCGGTTTTGACACTCGGATGCCGGGTTATTCCTATCATAAACTGGAAAAATTTGACAGCGCGGACGAGATATTAAAGCGTATGGAAAACGAAAAGCAGGAACAGTAAATAACAGGAGTGAGAAATATGGGAGTTTCATGGACCACAGAGCAGCAGCAGGTCATTGACTTAAGAAATCGAAATATATTGGTATCTGCGGCAGCAGGTTCTGGAAAGACCGCTGTTTTAGTAGAGCGGATCGTGAAAATCATAACAGACAAAAATCATCCGGTCGACATTGACCATCTGCTGATCGTGACGTTTACCAATGCGGCAGCGGCAGAGATGCGGGAGCGGATCGGAAATGCGATTGAGAAAGCGTTAGACGAACAGCCGGGGAATGAGCATCTGTTAAGGCAGCTGACCTTGATTCACAATGCACAGATCACGACCATCGACAGCTTCTGTCTGTATGTGGTGCGCAATCATTTTCATGAGATCGATCTGGAACCGAATTTCCGTATCGGGGATGAGGGGGAGTTAAAATTGCTGCGCGAGGATGTCCTTGGCAAAGTTTTAGAGCAAAACTATGAAGAGCCTTCGGAAGCATTTTCCGATTTTGTGGAGGGCTATGCTTCGGGAAGAACCGATGTTGCATTAAATGAGATGATCCTTCAGTTATATGAGTTTTCCAGAAGTTATCCGTGGCCGGAAAAATGGCTTGATTCCTTTGTGGGAATCTACCGCATCGAAAACAGGGAGGAGTTAGACCGCGCAGAATGGCTTGCTCCGCTCACGCAAAACATCCGCTTTGTCTTAAAAGACTGCGAACAGCTCCTAAAGCAGGCGCTTGCGGTCACACAGCAGGATGACGGACCGGATATGTATGAGAAAGCGGTGCGAAGCGATCTGGAAAAATATGAGAGTTTGTCAAAACTAACATCTTTCTGTGAACTGTCCGTGGCGCTTTCCGACATCAAATACGACAGACTTGCGAGCAGCAGAGGTTTTGAGGGAGATCCCGATATATTGGAGCTGGTAAAAAGTCTCAGGGAGCAGGCGAAGGATGTAGTAAAGAAGTTATGTAAACAATATTTTTTCTGTTCGCCGGAGATGATGATAGAGCAGTTAGAGCGCACGGAGCCGATGTTAGAGGAGGTTGTCCGTCTCACAAAGCAGTTTGCAGATGAGTTTGCAGCCGCAAAACGCCGGAAAAATCTGGTGGATTTCCATGATGTGGAACATTTTGCATTGCAGATCCTTGTGGATGAGGAGACGGAGAAGGCGAAAAAGACTGCGGAAGAGTTCCGGGATACCTTTGAGGAGATCATGATCGACGAGTATCAGGACAGCAACGAAGTGCAGGAGACACTGCTTCGCTCCATTTCCAGAGAGGAGCGTGGGGAAAATAATATTTTCATGGTCGGGGATGTAAAGCAGAGTATTTACCGGTTCCGTCTCGCAAGACCGGAACTTTTCATGAAAAAATACGATTCCTATTCGCTGGAAGAGAGCACCACGCAGCGTATCGACCTGCACAAAAACTTCCGAAGCAGAGAGGAAGTCTTGACCTGCACAAACGATATTTTTTATAAAATTATGGCGCGGAGTCTTGGAAATGTGGAGTATGACGCGGAGGCTGCACTGTATCCGGGGGCAAGCTATCCTGTCAGCGCGGACTTCATCCCGGAGATCCTGCTTGCAGACAGCAACGACGAATTATTGGAGGACACCGAACTTACGGATAAAAAGACACTGGAAGCGAAAATTGTGGCAGAAGAAATCAAGCATCTGATGAAAACGCAGCAGGTCACGGACAAGGCAGCCGGAACACTTCGGGCGGCGCATTACTCCGATATTGTAATTTTGCTCCGTAGCCTGTCCGGCTGGGCGGATTCGCTTGTGGAAGTGCTGAACGGAAATGGAATCCCGGCGCACACGGTTTCTTCAACCGGTTATTTTTCCACGGTGGAAGTGCAGACGGTACTGTCCATGCTGAGGCTTTTGGATAACCCAAGGCAGGATATCCCGATGGCGGCAGTCCTCCGCTCGCCGATGGCAGGGCTTACTGATGAGGAGCTTGCGGTGTTAAGGCTTGAAGATGGCAGTGTGCCTTTTCATGAAGCGGTGCTCGAACTGGCAGAAGGACTTTATGAAGAGGACGGGCAAAAAGAAATTTCAGATTCAGAGGCAGATTCAGAGGCAGATCAGAAGCAGGGAAGAAACGCGGATGAGAAAACAGAAAATCATATAGAGATAACCGCTCACCGGAAATTACTCAAATTTTATAAAAAATACAAGCAATTACGGCAGCTCGTCCCGGACACTCCGATCCATGAGCTGATCGAGATCATACTGCGCG
>OLRA01002019.1_pt1 | contig 21781 bp, 23 predicted proteins | sample 1673011 | NCBI WGS metagenome assembly OLRA01 (sample SAMEA3136746, study PRJEB25190) | human gut metagenome | reverse complement strand
TGAAAATCCATGGAAAACAATTTCTATATTCCCATTTAAAACGGTTGAAAAAAATTATAATGTAAGTAATTCAATTGAAAGTGGTAAGAAAATAGGGTTCTTAATGATTGAAAAAAAAGAATTAAGTAGGGTGGAAATATAATGAAAAAGAAAATTATGGTAGGAATAACCGGAGCATCAGGAATAGCGGTTGGAATAAAGTTAATAGAATATTTAGCAGATAAAAAAGAGGTGGATTTGTCTGTGTGTATCTCTGAAAACGGGAAAAAAGTTTGCAATCAAGAGTTGAATATGGAGTGGAAAGAAATAACAGATGGTATGAATGTAAATAGCTATGAAAATAACGATTATAATTGTTCATATGCAAGTGGTTCTTCTAAAAATGATGGAATGATAATATGTCCTTGTAGTATGGGAACATTGGCACGTATAGCAAATGGTATATCAGGAAATTTGATAGAACGCGCAGCAGATGTATGTATAAAAGAAAAAAGAAAATTAGTTTTAGTAGTTCGTGAAATGCCGTTACATTCAATACACCTAAAAAATATGTTAATACTTTCGAAGCTTAATGTTGTCATCATACCGATGATTATGTCTTTTTATACAAAGGATAGCTATAAATCAATAGATAAGCATATAAGTTTTTTAGTTGGGAGGATATTGGAACAGTATGGAATAGAAAATGATTTGGTGGAAAGGTGGGGAACATAAATTTTAAATGTATAAAAACATTATATACTTATATAAGAGAGGAGATTAAGAAATTAAATGAAAGAAGGCAAAAAGATAATTTATATTGCTGGTCCATTATTTAATGATATGGAAAAACAAAGAAATCTTGAGTTAGATGAAGAACTAAGAAAAAATAGTTTTGAAACATATTTGCCACAACGTGATGGAGGAGAATTTGCAATTGAAGTAAAAAAAGAAAATTCTCCACAAGTCGTAAGAAAACGGATCTTTAATAAAGATGTTCAGGCAATATTTAATTGTGACATACTTATATTTTTGTATGATGGAAGAGTACCAGATGAAGGAGCATGTGTTGAATTGGGCATAGCTTACGCTTTAGAAAAAGTGTGTATAGGATTAAAGACAGATAGCAGAACTTTTATTGAAGGGAATGATAACCTAATGATTACAGAATCGCTTGAGGCAAGCTTTCATAGTATAGAGGAAGTATTAACATATATAAAAGGAAAGTCAAACAGAAAGGAGAAATAATGGCATTTACTATTGTTTTTGAAGGAATCGATGGAAGCGGAAAGTCTACTCAAGTAAAATATTTGAAAGCATATTTAGAATCACTAGGATATAGTGTCATATGTACGGAGTGGTTTAAGAATAAATATGTGAAAAAATTGTTAGCAAAATATAGCAGAAGTCAATGGGGAAATAGTATGGGCGGAGCCTTAATGATTGCTAGTGAATTTACGATGAGATATTACAATATTATTAACAAATTAAGTGATGATTCAATAGTAATATTTGATAGATATATATATACATCTTTTGTTAGGGATAGTATTAGGGGAGTGCCAGAGTCTTTACTAAGAGAATTATACGATTTTGTTATAAAACCTGATTTGATTTTTTATTTTGATGCTGACCCGACACTTGCATTAAAACGAAAAAAAATGGATAAACTAACATATTTTGAATGTGGAATGGATGTGTGCTCAAACATAAAGTACGCAGATTATAACGCAAATAGAGATTATGATAAAGCATGTGATTCTTTTATAAAATTTCAACAAAAAGTGAAAGATAAATATAAAACATTACCGGAATACATAACAGAGTTTAATGTAATTAAGGCAGAACTTAGCAAAAATGAAATTAACAAAATAATTACACACACAATTAATTTAAAATTGAAAGAATAAGGAGCAGGTTTTGATTCATATAGGAACATTCACATACAGTAAATTCAAGGAACTTTTATTAGAAAATAGTAAGACTGAAATATGGAAAATAAAATTTAAAACAGTTCAATATTCAGAAGTTAGGGAGAAAGATATAGTAGCATTAAAAGACGATAGTGGTCCTATTTATGGATATTTTTTTGTTCGACAAGTATATCATTTTGAACATACCTGTTCTTCAGAATTTGAAATACCAAAAGATATGTATACGGTAGAGTTGTATAATGACAGTAATAATAAGTTCAGAAACCTCATTATATTTGATAAATTATATGAAATGCAGCCGATTTACTTTAGAATAAAAACGAATTGTTCATGGAGAATTATTGGAAAAAATAGGCTTAATGAACGTAAATATATTGGTTTATGTGGAAAAAGTGGTAGTGGCAAATCTTCAGCAATGGAATTAGTCAAAAAGTTAAAATTTGTAAAATACATATCATATAGTAATGTTATTAAGACAAGATTAGGACTTGATAATAATGTATCGAGAAAAATTTTACAAGATAAGAGTTTAAAGTATTATGAAAAGATAGGGGCAAGGGGATATTTTGATTTTATTGATAAAATAATTAGTCAGAACGAAACTGCTAAGATGTTTATAATTGATGGCATACGCAATAAAGAGGTTGCAGAATTGTTTAAGGAGAAATATAAGGGATTTGTTTGCATTTACTTCGATGCAATGAATAATCCAGAGCGACAACAGGTATGGTCACATCCCGTAGAGGCTCATATAGAGCAATTAAGGGAAGACTCAGAGATAATTATTGATAATGGTCTATATTCCGAGAAATTGTACGATAACACAAAAAAATTTATATATGTATTAGTTCAAAATTTATTAGGAGAACAAGATGAAAAATAATTTACGTAATATAATTAATGTTGAAAAAAAACAAATATATCTTCCAAACTTTGTGGGTAGTGAACAGAATCAAGATTTAAGTGAGGTACCTAATTGTCAGGGATATGGAAGAATACATCATTTTCAGAGCAGTACGATAGATGGCTGGGTTTCTAATCCGTTGCCAATATATCCGGCACAAAAAAAAATGAACTTGCCATTTACCGATAAACTTGATGCTCAGATATTTCAAATTACATCCTGCAATGTTAACTGTTGTTATTGCTTTGTACCGCAATCAATGAAACGTGGAGTGTCAACAGACGGAAAGTGGTTTTATATAGAAGAGTTAATAGATGTATTTATGGAAGAAAAAAAACGACCTAATACAATTGTGGTTTCAGGTGGTAATCCTGAGTTGACCCCTGAAATAATAGTTTGGATAATGAAAGAGTTGGATAAACGAGGAATATCAAAAAATTTTTACATATGGTCAGACGACGCATTATCTGGTCATTACTGGGGGGAATATTTAACATTGCAGGAAATACAGTATATACAAAATTATAGGAATTACGGGAAAGTTTGTTGTTTTAAAGGGTTTGATGATGAGAGTATAAAATATTCAGCAAAAAGTGATATAAGTTTAGATAAACAATTAGAAATTTTTGAAATGTATATGAAGTTAGGAATTGATTTATATGGATATGTAACTTTTGTAACTCCAAATTTAAACAACATAAGAAAAAGAATAGAAACATTTATTATTAAACTCCAAAGATTAAATTTTTATTTACCTTTAAGGATGGTACCATTACCAATTGAAATTTTTCCGTCCATGGAATATAAAATTCCGATAAATATAAGAGAAAGTATAAATAATCAATTTATTGTACTTGAAGAATGGTTAAATGTATTGTCAAGATATTATTCATCAAATGAAATGCATAGACCTATTACAGATATAGATATATTAGTTTAAAAAAGATAAATTTATGTTAATAAAATATATGAGGTGATAAAGTAATGGATAAAAAAAGAATAGAAGATGCTGTTAGAAATATTATAGAGGCAATTGGTGAGGATAGTATGCGTGATGGTCTTGTCGACACACCTAAGAGAATCGCGAATATGTTAAGTGAATTATTTTCTGGACTAGAAGAAAATCCAAATGAACATGTAAATGCAGTTTTTGATAGTAAATATGAGAATGTTATTTTGCTAAAAGATATTGACTTTGTATCTTGTTGCGAACATCATTTTCTACCGTTTTATGGAAAAATACATGTGGCGTATATTCCTAAAAATGGAAAGGTGATAGGGTTAAGCAAAATAGTTAGAATTATTAATTGTTTTGCAAAAAAACCACAGATTCAAGAAAGTTTAACGAATCAAATAGCAGAATTTTTGTATGAGAAACTTAATGCTGAAGGAGTATTGATAGTTATCGAAGCTGAGCATATGTGCATGAAGATTAGAGGAGTAAAAAATAATACAGCTAAGACCATAACGGAATGTTCGTTGGGACTATATAAGTCAAATGAGATAATGAGGCATGAAGTGTTAAAACAAATACACCAATAAAAAATATATATTAATTTAATATGGAGGTAATATTTTATGTATTATATAAGTATAAAAACTCACTTTGACAGTGCACATTTTTTAAAGGGGTATGATGGTAAATGCTCCAATATACATGGACATAGATGGCATGTTGAAATAAAAATCAAGTCAAAAAAATTAATTATGGAAGGACAAGAAAGAGGAATGGTAAAAGACTTTTCTGTTGTAAAGCAGAGGGTTAATTGCATAATAGATAGATATGATCACACATTAATCATTGAGAGAGATTCTTTGAATGAAGATACACAGGAGTGTTTATTGAGGGAGGGATTTAAAGTAATAGAAATGTATGATAAACCTACTGCTGAAAATATGGCATATATGTTATTTTTAGAAATTGCAAAATTAGGATATAGTCTTCATAGCGTTACTGTTTACGAAACGGAATCTAATTTTGCTACATATCAGGAGGAAGAACAATGAAAAATATGGGATCGCTGTGCGTGATTGAAAAGTTTGTAAGCATTAATGGAGAAGGAAATAGGGCTGGTTCTTTGTCGGTATTTATAAGATTTAGGGGATGTAATTTATTTTGTTCTTATTGTGATACTAAATGGGCGAATGATCCTAACACAACGTTTGAAAATTTAACTGTAGAGGAAATATATCATTATATTAAGCAGACAAATATAACAAACGTTACATTAACTGGAGGGGAACCATTAATCCAAAATAATATTGGAAATTTATTAGAAATACTTTTATCTGATGTGAAACTTGATATTGAAATAGAAACAAATGGAAGTATAGACATATTTCCATTCCTTAAATATAAAAAGCGCCCCTGTTTTACAATTGATTATAAATTAGAAAATCAATTAGAACAGCAAATGAATACAAATAATTATAATTATCTTACTTTAAAAGATAGTGTCAAATTTGTTTGTGGTTCAATAGATGATTTAGAACGAGCAGAGATGATTGTAAGAAAGTATAATTTATTAAGCAAGTGTCAAGTGTTTTTTTGCCCTATTTATAATAAATTGGATTTGGCAGTAATAGTGGATTATATGAAAGAAAAAAATTTAAATGGTATAAGGGTTCAGACGCAATTGCATAAAATAATATGGGGAGAAGAAATGAGAGGAGTTTAAACAAATAGATATAAAGTGGGAATAAGATGTTTATTTTGAATATATGAAATGATTTGAAATAGAAAAAATTCCGAAAGAGTAATAGTGTATTACAAGAAGAGAGGACAATAATATTTACGGTATGGTATGAAGTAAATTTTGTTAGACATATAAGTTATTAATAATTGAAAAGAATAGATTATTAACCTATTAAATAATAGAACAATATTTATATATTTTTAGGAGAAGATAAATGTTTAACGAAAGAAAATATCTTTATAAATGATTTAAAACAACGTCATTCTTGTCAGTATGAATAAGTATATAAAATGTAAAAAAATATGGAGGAATATAATGATAAAAGAAAAAGAATTAAAAGGAATAATAAGTGAGGAAACCTATAAAGAGTTACTGGCAAAGGGTTGGGAAAAAGAAAAACTTCAGATTAATTTTTACTATTCTAATGATCAACTTATTAATAGAACAGAAGTTACAATACGAATAAGATGCATAAAAAATCAAATGTTTTTACAAATAAAAGTTAAAGAAAAGCAAAGTGAAGGTATAAGGTTAAGTAAAGAATATGAGAAGAAGATGGATATTATATCTAATACTATTAGCGAAGAGGAGTTGAGAGATGTTTGGGAGAATTATGTATTTGGCGATGTACAATTAATCGGTTTTCTTATTACAGAAAGAAAGATAATAGAAAAGGATGGAGTAGAAATAGATATCGATAAGAATATATATGAAGGAATAACGGATTATGAAGTTGAATTTGAGTTTAATAATGATAATGCAACATTAGATAAGATAATTAAAGACATAGGACTGGCGGACAAGTTGTATTTGGGGGAAAGTAAGTTTGAGAGATTTAAGCGTGTGAGAAGTATGAATTGTTAATAGGTATAGAGGTTTTATTAGTGGAGGATATTATAGAAAAAATATATAGTAAAACTGAAAATTTATAAAACATATTTAAAGATATAATTCAACCAAAGTATTAACAAGAGAGTCCAGAAATTATATGAATTTTAAAATGTTATGTAAACAATTTTTTTTAATGCATATGCTAATTTTGCAAACAGATATTAAGAAGTTGTTCACATGATTTAATGAATTTTGTACACCTGAAGGAGGAAAGGAATGATGAAAAAAGAAATTGAATTGATATTGTTAGGATGTATTGCAAAGAGAAATGAAAAAGAAGAAGAAAGATTTAGTAATTTGTTGGAGTGTTCTGAAGATTGGGCATTCATTACAGGCGAACTGATTAGACATCGACTTAATGGTAATTTTTATACATCTATGCTGCCAGAACAGAAAAAATATATAATTGGAAAGGTAAGTCAAACATTTGAAATTCTTAGTAGATGTTATGAAGAATATAATAAAAATATATTAGATTTTTTTCAAAGATTGGTAGAAAAGACAGATGAAGTTGGAGTTAATATTGCTGGTTTGAAGGGGGTTGTGTTTAATACAAATATATATAAGTTAGGAGCTAGACGTTCTAATGATATAGATGTTCTTGTGGCAGAAGAGGATTTGAAAACTTTTGATGACATAATGAGAAAACTTGGATTCATACAAAGTTCTGATTGCGGAAAAACTGAAGCATCAAAAAGAGAAAAACTAATTCAAATTATGAATTATCATGACTTGGTTCCATATTATAAATCTGTCGATTTGCCTTATATGGATTTTATAAAAGTAGATGTTAATTTTCATTTTGATTCGAAAAAACATGATATAACAAGAGATATATTAAATGAAGGAACACAAGATTACAGAGGTAATGGATATAATGTTCGAGGATTAAAATGGAAGAGCCACTTACTACATTTGTGTGTTCATTTTTATCGTGAAGCATCAAATTCTATCTGGACAACCAGTGCAAGAGATGTAGATTTATATAAAATAGTAGATATTCAAAACACATTGAGAAATTATAGAAAGGAAGAATTGTTTGAGTGGTGTAAATATATTGATAAATATCATTTAAATAAACAATGCTATTTTACCCTTTTTTATTTAAATAGATTTTATCCGAATATTACTTATACAGAAATAATGGAAGCTATTAAACCACAAGACATATCATTTTTAAATAAAGTAGAAACTTCGGGTGGTAATATTCAAGAAAGAAAAGTTGACTTTTTTAAACAGACGTTTGATATGAGATATGGAAAAAATTTTGCAGATAGAGACTTAACAAAAATTTTTTAGCGTTTAATGAAGGGGTATAGAATATTTATTGAAAAAGAAAATATAAAAATAACTGATAAAATAGGAGTATTTGAGAAATATGCATAAAATTAAAATTACACCTGAAGTTGATACAGATGTTAATGAGTTTGTAAAGAACATTTGTTTTGTATCTCCACACATAAAAAATATAGTAAGGACAGAAGAAGAAATTGAAATTGAAATTTCAGATGCTAGTGAAATAATTGAAATAAGAACTGTGATTACTGAAATGATGAAGAAATATACAATTCCTAATAAAACTATAGAAATTTATTACAAAAATAAACCAAATGATAAGGAATTTTGTGATATAAACACACTAAAAAATGAAGTTATTTTCTTCAACAATGGACAAATTGGTTTTGATGAGAAAGGAAAATTTCTATTTGATTTGTTTGATTCAATGTTTAGAGATATTGCTTATGAATTAGGAGCCATTGAAAAACTCTATCCTGTATTATTACCACTGGATGAATATTCTATGACAGGGTTTGTAAGAAAGACACCACAATATGCAATTTTTTGCTCTACAGTAAATGAAAATCTAAGGGACTTAGAACGGACTGATGCAGCTATGCATGACAAGAAAGTAAAAGAAATAATAAAGGAACCAAGATTTGCACTGTCTCCGTCGGCTTGCTTTCATACATATATCGAATATAAAGATAAAACGTTAAAGGATAATACAATTGTAACATTTAGGCAGAATGTTTTTAGAAACGAAGGTAGGCTTAATTATAACGAAATAGGACGGTTATGTGATTATCATGTTCGAGAGATAGTTATGATTGGTTCAAATGAATTTATTTTAGAAAGCCGCAATAAAATTATGCAAAAATCCAAAGAATTAATGTCTAAACTACAATTAATAGGGGATATTTCTCTTGCTTCAGATTCATTTGTTGTTCCAAAAATGCAAATGTATAGAAAGATTCAGCATATAGATAAAAGCAAATATGAAATGCACTTAAATATTTCGCCAGATAAATCTATATCAACAGCCTCATACAATCTTCATGGGAAGGCGTTTACTGATCCATTTAATATATCTGTTGAAAACTGTGAAGATACAGTAACAGCTTGTGTAGGGTTTGGATTACAAAGGTGGGTATTGGCATTTTTATTACAACATGGATTAAATGAAGAAAGTTGGCCTGAAGAGGTGAAAAGTGAATATTTTACTAATAAAAAATAAATTATCGGATAAAAAAGCGTAAATTATAGCAAAATATATTAGCAGAAAAGAGGAGGCAAAATGAAGAATATTCAAGAGGTTGTATTGAGAATACATACAGAAATAATGCATCAGAAAGGAATTAACCAGAAATCCACACCAGATATGGAGATAAGACCTAAAAATGGAATTACATCAGAATCAATCGTTATTTTTATACTTGATTTGGAAGAGGAATTAGGTATTGAATTAGATGATTATCTTTCACAAATTAGAAAAGCAAAGACAATACAAGCATTAATTGATATTGTAAGGAAGGCATACGAAGATAGTAATAATGAATAAATATTTATAAAATATAGAAATAAGGGTTACTAGATGAAATATATGACTATGTGTGGCGATGTAAGAATAAAAATAATACCAGTCATTAATATAGAGGATATAGAAATGTCATCAATAGCCTATAAGGAAGTACAGAAACTGGTTACATATACATTTGGGCTTTTAGATTGCATAATAGAAAAAGATGAAATGGGAAAACCTTTTTTTCAAAAACATATTGATTATGATTTGAGCATATCTCATACAGATGGATTGGTAGCAGTAGCTGTTGGGAAAAATCATAAAATTGGAATTGATGTGGAAAAAATACATAAAGTCAGCACTACGATAATTAATAAGTATTATTCCAAATCAGAGAAAAAGGCTTTATCAAGGAACAGAGTAAATACAGAGTTAATTGAGACAAAAATTTGGACCATGAAAGAAGCGTATAGTAAATGTTTGGGAACAGGACTTAATAGAGACTTATTAATGTGGGATACATATAGTAGAAAAGGAATTGTTATGGAAACGCAAATTTATAAAGAATATGTTATCACGGTTTGTAGAATGATTGAATCTATGTAATATTTGGAAAACTTTATACAGTAAGAATTTTACAATGAATGAAGTATCGTAATTTGGAGAAATAATCAATGATAGAAAAATATATTCATGATATTTATAACAAAAAAATAAATAATTATGAGGGATATGAGAGCTTTTGCTATCAAAATTGCCAAAGAATAATATTGGAATATGCATATGGTTCTAACGCAATATTATTTATAAATACTGTGCCATCAATAGAAATTGAAGCTATGGATAAATTAAGGCTTAGGGAAAAAGATGATTTTAGATCTTTATTACCGTCAGTCAATAAATATACCAACAGATTTTATTATAAAGATGATGAAAGTACGGAAGATATTTTAAACAGAAATATAAAGTTTGTCTATGAAAATAAAAGACCAATTATTGTCGGAGCAGATACATATTTTTTACCGTATTCAGCTAATCATAAAAAAAGACATGCTAAACATACATTGATACTATGTGGGTTTGATTTGACAAGAAATGTTGTGTATGTAATAGACTGGTATTCACCATGGTTTTATAAAGGAGAAGTTGATATAGAAATTTTTCTCCAAGCAAGAAATTCAAAGAATGAAAAAGACGATTCTTTTTATAGTGGAACTCCAATAAAGAATAACTGGGCTTATATTGAGAAAATACCACAATATTCAGCAGATAAACTATTCGATGAAACAATTAAATTATCAAAAAAATTTTATTTCAATGATAGTGATAAAGGAGTAATTGCTGCATTATCGCTATTATTGAAACATATTAGTGTGATGGAAAATGAGACAGACTACAATCGTGTGTTTTATTACATGTACACTTTACTAAACAGGAAAAAGATATTTTTACAATATATTGAATATTATTCAAATTTAAAACAATTAGATAGAAACACAATATTTATTACACAGTTGAAGAAAAATATTGCAAATTGGGATGTGATTGTAATTTTATTATTAAAGCAATCGAAAAGATATAATGTAAAAACACGAAATCATTTAATTGATAAAATCAGTAAGTCGATTAGTGAGGAATTAATAATGATTCAAACGATTGAGAAACTTTTTTGAAAGAGGAGAATGTTTATTGATGAAATCAAATTTATCTAATACTGGTGATATAGAAAAAAATAATGAAAATGGAAAACTTGAGTGTGTAGGCAGAAAAGAAAGTCAAGAAATAGTTAATGAAGATAGAAATGTTGTGCCTGATACTAATATGAATGATATAATAAATGCAAAAGGAGCCATTGGTTCTCAAACAGGCAGTATTGATAAAGAAATTGTCAAATTAATATTTGAAATAGGAGAATTATCTAATAATATAAATTTAAATACTACTTTTGACGAAATTGAGTTGGATTCTATAGAATTTATTACCATTATTGTCGAAGTCGAATCAAATTACGAAATTGAATTTGATGATGAAAATATGTTAATTAGCAATTATCAAAGTATTGGTGATTTTGTAGAATATGTAAAAAAGAAAATAGCAAAAGTAAAATATAATTAAAATTTTGTGTGTAGCTATATAAATGGCATATATGTGATTTCTTGAGAGGAGATATATGGAAAAACAAAGAACATATGGGTTTATAAGTAATTTTATTTATGCCCTAAATATTGCAAGAAAAAGTAATCTAAAACTTTTAGCAGTTGTTTTAATAAAGCCTGTGGCGAATATCGTTACCAAATTATTGTGGGCATATGCACCTAAATTTGTGTTGTCTTATATCGAAAACAATCTTGCTATTGATAAGATAATTTTTAATATTATTGTAATCTGCTTGATAGGTTTGGTTTTCGATATTATTAGTACTACCAGCTATAATGCATTTGAATATGAATATCGTCCAACTGAAGGTTATTTAGAAAAATTAAGAATGGATAAGTTGTTCCATACGGATTTCAAAAATATGGAATCACCTGATTTTTTAGATTATGCTCAAAGAGCTAAAACAGCATTATATAGAGGCAATGGTTTCTTTGGAGTTTTATACGAAAGCAGAAATTTTATTGCCCAGGGTACATTGATGATTGTGTCTGCTGCATTAATCGGAATTCAAAATTTCATTATGATGATTATTTTTATCATAATCTCATTTAGCATAGCAAAGATATTGGCTTATTTTACAAAACTTGATAAAGAAGGATTTTCTGATGCTATGGCACCAACTTGGCGTAAGATGACTTATTTAGAGTCAACGACGAAAAATTTTGACTTTGCAAAGGATATTAGACTTTTTAATATGTCAAAAATCTTTAGAAGAGAGTTGGGTGATGTAAATGATACTTACAATGCCATGAATAAGACACACCATAATAGATGGATTTTATGCAATGTTAGTATGGAATCGGTATTGTTGATTCAAAAGGTCCTCATGTATACATGGCTTGTATATAATGTTATTGTGGGGAATTATCAGATATCCGATTTTGTTCTTTATGTAGGATTAGTAACTACTTTCCATGATTCTGTAGGATATGTGAATTGGATTTACTCAAATATGAGAGGCAATTGCCTTATGATTAATGATTATAGAAATTTCGTGGCATGGGAAGAACACAAAGAAACTGCAAGTGCAAATGAAGGTCATATTACAGATATAAATCTCGATCAATTTGAATTTAAGTTTGAAAATGTGAGTTTTAAATATCCCGGACATGAGAACTATGTTTTGAAGAATGTCAACCTAACAATTAATGATGGAACAAAACTTGCGGTAGTTGGTGTAAACGGTGCAGGTAAAACAACCTTTATAAAACTTATTATGAAATTATATGAGCCAAATGAAGGACGAATTCTTCTAAATGGTGTGGATATAAAGGAATATAATCGTGAAGAATATTTTAAGATATTTTCTCCGGTATTCCAAAATGTAGAATGTTTTGCAATGCCTATTTATCAGAATATTTCTTTTGCCGAAGAAGAAAATACAGATATGGATAAAGTAAATGCTGTATTAGAACAAAGTGGATTAAAGGCAAAAATTGATTCCTATGAAAAAGGTATACATACAAATTTATTAAAAATATTTGATAAAGAAGGAATTGATTTATCAGGTGGAGAAAAGCAAAGACTTGCTATGGCTAGAGCTCTATATAAAGGTGGAAGGGTTGTCATTTTAGATGAACCAACAGCTGCTCTTGATGCTTTAGCAGAAGATAAAATGTATCGCGAATTTGAAAAGATGATACAAGGTAAAACAGCAGTGTTTATTTCACATAGGCTGGGAAGTACCAGATTTTGTGATAAGATTGCAATGTTTGAGGACGGAACAGTTGTGGAAGAAGGTACTCATGATGAATTGATGGCTAAGAATGGAAAATATGCATATATGTTCCAAATTCAGTCCCAATATTATGAGGATAAGAAAGACAGTGAGGGAGGACAGAACGATGAAAAATAGTAAAGATAATATTCGTTGTTTTAAGTTCTTCGGGAAATTTGCTTGGAGGAATGATAAAAAATATTATTTGCTTTTGTTCATAAATATAATCGTTAATTCACTTTCTCCGTTTATATCAATTTTAGGCTCGCAGTATTTAATTGATGAAATTGCTGATGCATCTAAGAGAAATATCGGTTGGGTGGTATTCTGGGTAGCATTTATTTGTGGAGGTAATTTCATTTGCTCCAACATAATGAAATGGGTTGGAGAAAACATTGCCAGAATTGGTGAAAAGTTTGATCGAATTTTTAAAACGAATTTATGTATGAGCTGTATCAATATGAAATTTAAACATACTGAAGATACAGAAGTTTTGGATACTGTTAAAAATGCAGAAAGAGCTTTAAATGAAACAGGTCAGGTGAATGGTCTTATCACATCTTTAGCAAACATTATGACGAACTTTATTGTAGCATTAGGTGTTGTGACTTTGGTTTGTACGAGAATTCCCTGGTTAATGATTCCAGTAATTGTTTCCTTTGCAGCGAATTCATATACTACTTCAAAAGTTAATAAGAGCAGGCGTAAGTTTTTTAAAGAAATGGGCAATGTAGAGAGAAGTAGTACATATTTTAACACTGAACTACAGGAAAGCAGATATGCCAAAGATGTACGTTTATATGATGCATCTGAAATATTTGAAAAGAAATATGATGGATATGTAGGTAGAATATATAATACCAGCAAAAAGTATCATACAAAATTTATAAAATACTGGGATATAAATAATGTATTTTATGCTGTTTGTGATTCTGCTATCTATATATTATTATCAGTAAATGTTTTTAACAAGATCATTTCAATTGGTGAATTCTCCAGTTTGTTCCAGGCGACTTCTAAATTTGGTGGTGCTATTAGAGGAATTGTAAATTCATATTTGGAAATGAATTATACTTCATCGGTATTAAAGTATTACATCGATTTTGTTGAAGATATATACGGGGAAAACGACAGATTGATGGATTTAAGTGATTGTGTTGTAGAGGTAACTGACAAAGCCTGCGAAATTGAGTTTAGGGATGTTAGTTTTAAATACCCAAACACAGACAAGTATATTCTTAAAGACATATCTGTAAAGATTAAAGCAGGGGAGCATCTGGCAATTGTAGGTCAAAATGGCGCAGGTAAGACTACATTTATTAAACTCCTTTGTCATTTGTACGACAACTACGAAGGTGAGATATTAGTAAACGGTAAAGATGCCAGAGAGTATAACATTGTAGAATATATGAAGATGTTATCAGTTGTATTCCAGGATTTTAGACTTTTTGCTTTTACAATTAAAGAAAATGTAACTGTATTTGATGATAAAAATACGGATCTGGAAGAAATATATAAGATTGCAGGCATTGATAAATGGATTGATAGTCTTGATGAAAAAGACCAGACATATATCTATAAGATGTTTGTGGAAAACGGTATTGAGCCATCCGGTGGTGAAAGTCAAAAACTTGCTATTGCCAGGGCATTGTACAAGAATGCACCAATAGTAGTATTGGATGAACCAACAGCAGCTCTTGATCCAATTTCTGAATATGAGGTTTATAAAAACTTTGACAAATTGGTTTATGGAAAAACTGCAATATATATTTCACACAGATTATCTTCATGTAGATTTTGTGACAGAATAATTGTATTTAATAATGGAACAATTACGGAGGAAGGAAGTCATGAGGAGTTAATGAAAAATACGGACGGATTATACTATAATATGTATAGTACACAGGCAAAGCATTATAAGTGATTAGTGAATAACTGTTCATAAGAGAGGAAAATAAAGATATGGAAGGCAAAAATAATAATATAATTAAGTTACCATTTAAGATTCCTAAATATAAGACATATTCAATAAATACCGCTATAAATGGAATATTAAAAGCTTATGGAAATGACGAAGTATGGTTATATAATAATTATATTTCATTATGGATATATGCAAGGAGACAAAGAAAAGAGTATATGGTGGATTTTAAGTATGACAGGGATATTAATTATTATGAGCAATGTCCAGTGTTGGAAACAGTAATTCTAGATGTAAGAAAGAATCAAGATGTTAATGATATTATTAAGAATAGTATAGATAATCAAGAATATATTTTTTTGGCAGTAGATATGTATTTTATAGATTCGTGGTGGAAGGATATTGAGGAAAAAGAACATAGCGAACATGAAATGCTTATTTGGGGATATGATAATGAAAAAAAAGTGTTCTTTACAGCAGACTTTTTCAAACATACTTATTCAATACAAGAGATTTCGTATTTAGATTTTAGAATGGCATTTGATGCCCATGCGGGATATATAAGGGAAAGAGATAATGTGAATTCTGTCGAAATTAGAACATTTAAATACTTAAAAAATAAAAAGTATGCTTTAAATGTTGATAGAATTCGTAATATGATTACTGATTTTATAAAATCACGTGAGAATACAATTAATGATGAGTCAGACTTATTTACAGTACACGAAGCTGTTTTATATGGGTTTGAATGCCTAAATCATATAATAGAATATTTTAATGAATGCGTATGTAAACATGAGCGTCTTGATTTTAGAATAATTCATTTGATTTACATATTTAATGAGATAATGTATTGTAGAATAGATTATATGATTGAGCATAAATACCTATCTGATAACACGTATATAAGAAATATCCAGAATGACTTTCATGATATGTCCCGTAAAAATGAGATGTTGAGAAGTCTTGTTATGAAATATAATTTAATAAAAGGACAGAAGTATGGCGAAATAGTAATAAAAAAAATGAAAGATTTGTTCTGGCAATTAGAAAATAGTTTGGAAAAATTAAATATTTATTTTGAAAATATATAAGAAAAATAGATTTTGTTTGAGATTATAAAAGACAAAATCTATTTTTTATTATTTGAGTATTTTAGTGCTTATTAGGAATGGATATAAATATGCATAGAAAAAGTAATATGGAATAATAGGTGTAGATAAAGGGAATGTTAGTTAATTGTTTGAATGATAAAGATGAATGATAATAGGCATGATGAAGTTTAAACTATGGAGTGTATTAAAAAAAAGAAAATGAGGAGTGGATTTGTGTGTAAAGTATCAGTAATCGTTACAGTATATAATACAGAGAAATATGTAGAGGAATGTATCATATCACTAATTAATCAAACGTATAAAAATATTGAAGTTATTCTAATAGATGGAGGATCTACAGATAAAACTCCAGAGATATGTCATAAGTATGAAAAAGAATATGAAAATATAAGAGTAGTACATAAAGAAAACGAAGGGGTATCTGCTGCAAGAAATAGAGGAATTGAGGAGGCAACTGGTGATTATATACTGTTTGTTGATGGGGATGATTGGATAGAAAATAATACAATTGAAGCATTGGTTTGGTTGGAAGAAGAGAATGAATCGGATATCGCTTTTATCATTAAAGCAGGAAATGAGCATTCAACAGGAGAGGTACTGATTGGTGATGGAAAGAAAATGATATTACATATTTTGGAAATATCGGCTGGTGAAGTTTGGGGGAAATTATTTAAAAAACAAATATTTGAAGACGTGAAGTTTCCAGAAGGGAAACTTCATGAGGACTTATATGTGATGCCAACTATTTTTTTAAAATGTAAAAAGATAGTTGCATATCACAAGGGATTATATCATTACAGGATTAGAGATGATGGATTGATGGGGACAGAAATAAAAGGCAATTTGAAAGATTTATATGAATGCTGGTTAGATGGAATAAGAAAATGCCGTTTGTTAAGCTCTGATAAAAAATTTGTGAAAGACTTGCAAAAAAGGTATCTGTATGATGTGTTATGGTATTTTTACAATATAGTATGTCTTATGAGTGATGAAAAATTTAAAGAATCAGTAGTAAATATTTCATTGTTTTATAAAAAAACGAGATATATATATTTAATAAATTCGGCAGTGAAAATTAGTGATAGAATAAGATTCCTTTTGATATCAATATGTCCAATGACTGTCAGGAACTTTAATATACTACGATATGGTCGTGGATAAAAATAAGAGGAGTGAATATGAACAAAAGAGTTACGCAAGCAGTCATCCTTGCTGGTGGTTTGGGTACACGTCTAAAACCATTTACAAATACTAAGCCTAAACCGATGTATCCGATTAATAATGTTCCATTTATTGATTATCTAATACGTCAGATGAAGGATTTCGGAATGGAAGAGGTGCTACTACTTTTAGGATATCTACCTGAAAAAATAATGGATTATCTTGGAGACGGTTCACGTTATGACTTAACTATAAATTATGATATTACACCCGTGGATTACGACACAGGTATGAGAATAAAACATGCTGCTCCACAGATTGCAGACACATTTTTGCTTTTATATTGCGATAACTATTGTCCGATTAACTATTTAAAATTGTTCTCAGATTTTTGTAATAATAAAGCAAAGATTCAAATTACAGTTTATAGCAATCGTGACAACTATACCAAAAATAATTTACATATTACTGATGATGGTTTGGTTACAACTTATGATAAAAAACGTATTAGATCAAATTTACAGGGGGTTGATATCGGTTATGCCTTAGTTGATAAAAGTGTTATTTCTCGGCTACCAGAGGAAAATTGTAATTTTGAGTCAGAAATTTATACTCAATTAGTTCAAAAGAAAGAAATATTTGCAACAGTGACAGAACATAGATATTATTCTGTTGGTTCTTTTGAACGAATCAAACTTACAAGAGAATTTTTTAAACCAAAACGTGTTGTATTTCTTGATAGAGATGGGACGATAAATAAACGCCCAAAACAAGCTTGCTATGTAGAAAAACCAGAAGATTTTGTTTGGCTTCCGGGAGCATTAGAAGCAATTCGTTTGCTTAAAAATAATGGATTCCTTGTAATTGTAATTACTAATCAACCAGGAATTGCACGAGGTAATCTTACAGAAGAAATGTTATATTGCATTCATGCGAAAATGCATATGGAGCTTTTAAAGGCAGGAACAGATATTGATGATATACTTTACTGTCCTCATAATTGGAACGAGGGGTGCTTTTGCAGAAAGCCAAGTCCAGGTATGCTTTATGAAGCACAGAAAAAGTACGCATTAAATCTTTCGGAATGTTATCTTATAGGAGATGATGAAAGAGACATTGAAGCAGGAACAAGGGCAGGATGTAAGTGTAGAATAGTTGATGAAAAACACACGATATTAGATGTTGTGAAAGAGATAGTTACATTAGAAAAAAAAGGAGAAGAAACATGATTATTTCAAAAACACCCCTTAGAGCCTCATTTTTTGGTGGAGGGACAGATTTTTCCACTTACTATGAAAACAGTAAGTTAGGTTATGGCACAGTTGTTAGTACAGCTTTGGATATGTATGTTTATATTACTGTAAATAAGAAGTTCGATGATAGCATAAGAATTGTGTATTCTGATAATGAATTAGTTAGTAATGTAGATGAAGTTAAGCACAATATTATTAGAGAAGCATTAAAAATTGTAGGAATACAAAGAGGAATAGAGATTGTTTATATGGCAGACATACCATTAAGCAATGCTGGAATAGGACTTGCTTCATCAAGTGCATTAGCGGTTGGAGTGTTGAATGCATTACATGCCTATAAAGGTGAGTTTGTATCACAAGGTGTTTTGGCACGAGAAGCTTGTGAAATTGAAATTAATCGTCTTGGTCAACGTATTGGAATTCAAGATCAGTTTGCTGTTGCATATGGTGGGTTTAGTCAATACAAATTTTTTAGTGATGGAAGTGTAAGTGTTTCACCAATAGTTTGCAGAAAAGATATAATAGAAAAATTAAAAAAGAATTTGATGCTATTTTATACAGGAAATACTAGGGATTCAAGAAAAATTCTTAGCGAACAATCAGACACTATAGTAGAGAAAACAGTTATGCTAGATGATTTAGTGAATACAACAGATTGTGCAGTAAGAGCTCTATATGATGGAGATATAGATTATTGGGGAACTGAACTTGACCGAACATGGAATATTAAGAAAAAGTTTGCCAAGGGTATATCGAATTCATTAATAGATGAAATGTATAATAAGGCAAAAAGCGCCGGTGCTATTGGTGGAAAAATTCTTGGTGCAGGTGGTGGAGGGTTTATGTTACTTTATGTTCCACAAAAAAAACAAGATTCAGTAAAAAAAGAACTTGCAGGTTTTAGAAATATTACGTTTTCTTGCAGTAATGAAGGCAGTAAGATTGTCTTTTATGATTAATGGAGGAAAGGATTATGGATTATAGAAAATTAATTAAGAGTTATATTGAAAATGAAATAGAAACCATAAATAAAATTGACATAGATCAAATAAATGCAGCTTTAAATTTATTGGAAGCAGGGATAAAAAGAGAAGCAACAGTCTATGTATTTGGGAATGGTGGTAGTGCAGCAACAGCATCACATATTCAAAATGATTTTAATAAGGGAATATCTGAACACACAAAGGAGAAATTTAGATTTCTCTGTCTAAATGATAATATAGCTACAGTTATGGCAATAGCAAATGATATAGGATATGAAGAAATATTTCGCTTCCAGCTAATTGGAAAAATAAAAAGTAACGATATTATAGTTGCCATATCTGGAAGTGGAAACTCAAAAAATGTAATTAACGCAGTAGAGTATGGTAAAAATCATGGTTGTAAAGTAATTGGTATGACAGGATATTCAGGGGGAAAATTAAAAGAGTTGGCGGATATTTCTTTACATTCACCTATCAATAGTATGCAAATTACAGAAGATATACATATGATTTTTAATCATTTGATGATGAGTATTTTTTATAAGACTATGTGTGGAATTAATCATATTAAAAATAAAGGAGATACTGATGAGCAAAATATTTATTAGTGGTGCGGCAGGATTCATAGGTTCACAACTTTCTTATTATTTATTGAAAAAAGGATATCATGTAACATTACTTGATAATTTTTCATATGGAGTGGAAGATAATTTGATTTTTCCTGATTGTGATTTTAGGGGGAAAATAATTAGAGGGGACATAAGAGACAAAAAGCTCATTAATGAGTTATTTAAAAAAAATAAATTTGATTATGTTTATCACATAGCAGCTATTACACCACTTCCAGATTGTCAGATGAACCCGATAGAAGCTGTAGATGTAAACATAACAGGAACTTTAACCATACTTGAGGCAAGTCGAACATACGGAGTAAAGAAGGTAGTGTTTGCAAGTACTTCAGCAGTATATGAAAATAATGAAAAATTCCCATTATTCGAGGAAAATCCAGTACGACCAAGCTTAATTTATCCATCAACTAAATATGCAGCAGAACAATTTTGTTATGATTATGTAAAAAATTATGATATGAATGTTACATGTTTAAGGTTTGCAAATGTATATGGACCGCATATAGATTGTTTGCGTAAACAACCTCCAGTTGTGGGCTATATTATAAGAGAACTTTTTTATGATAGAAGTCCTATTTTACATGGCACTGGCAATCAGAGCAGGGATTTTGTGTATGTAGAAGATTTAATAAGTCTTTGTGAAATGGTTTTGAATGGAAAAGGATTTGATATTGTTAATGTTTCTAGTGGAATGTCTGTATCAATTAATGAATTAATGCTTATGATTTCAAAACTGATGAATAAAGAGGAAATCAATGCGATTTATAAAGGAGAAGCTTTTTTTTGGAAAAAATATCCTGACTTATATAAAAAGCCATATTCCATAAAAAATGAAGTGTTAGTACATGAAGTGAAAAAATATACTAACCTTTCAAATAAACATGCATTTGAAAGGTATGGATGGAAACCGCAAACTTCAATGGAAGAAGGTTTAAAAAGAACAATAAGTTTTGTATGTGAAATGTTAGAGAAGCATTGTTAAAAATAAAATATGTTACTAACAGTATTATATATAAATGTAAATGGAGGAAAATACAATGGAGAAAAGATTATTTACATCTGAATCGGTAACAGAGGGACATCCAGATAAAATATGTGATCAGATAGCAGATGCAATATTAGATGAATATATGAAAAAAGATGTCAATAGCAAAGTGGCATGTGAAGTTGCAATAACAACAGATTTTGTCTTGATTATGGGAGAAATCACGTCTAATGCAAAAGTAAATATTGATAAAATTGTAAGAGACACAATCAGAGATATTGGATATGATAATGTAGAGTATGGATTTGATTGTGATAATTGTAACGTGATTATTAACATAGATGAACAATCAACAGATATTGCTTTAGGAGTAGATAAATATAAATTAGATAAAGTAAATAAATCGTCAGATTTGATAGGTGCAGGTGATCAGGGGATGATGTTTGGATATGCAACGGACGAAACAAGTGAAATGATGAAAGCTTTGGCAAAAATCATGGAACAGTTTGATATAGACGAGATTAAGGATAATCCGGGTCTTTTTGGAAAACTTTTCGGAAATCTCAAAAAACAGTTGGATAAGATTCTTGCCAAGTATCATACAATGGGTGAGGAAGTTGACAAGATATATGTTCAGTTAAAAGGATACGAATCAG
>OLRA01001998.1_pt1 | contig 21931 bp, 15 predicted proteins | sample 1673011 | NCBI WGS metagenome assembly OLRA01 (sample SAMEA3136746, study PRJEB25190) | human gut metagenome | reverse complement strand
AGTAAGACGATTACTTATGCCAATAGGGATACTTCTATGGGTGCTGAGTAGTTACAGAAGTTCTTTATTATGGGTATGGCTGCTATGGGTCTTGCACTCACAGCCTGCAACAACGACGAGACTGTAGACGTAGCTAAGGGTAATGCTATCGGTTTCAACTCTTTCGTGAACAAGAGCACACGTGGTGCTGCTGACGACGTAACTCTCAAGAACCTTGGTTCTTTTGAATTGTACGGCTGGCGTGGTGAAGACGTACTCTTCAACAAGCAGGTAGTAAACGTTGCTAAGGATGGTACAAGCACATACTCACCTCTGAAGTATTGGGAGGCTGGCAAAACTTACAACTTCGAGGCTATTGCTCCTAAGGCTGGCGAAAAGGGTGTTGAATTCGTAGCTGACAAGGCTGGCGGTACTATCACATTCACGAACAATGCCACAACTGACCTCCTCTATGTTAAGGCAGAGGAAAAAACAATGGGTGCAGAAATCGCTGCTGCTCCTGCTGCAGTTGAGCTTAACTTCGCTCACCAGCTTGCTCGTGTAAAGTTCACATTCAAGAACACATTCCCCAATACTGCTGCTGCTAAGCTTACCATTAAGGACGTAAAGATTACCAACGCTTACGAGAAAGGTTCTATCACTCCTGCCGCTGCAAATGCTAAGTGGACCGTTGACGCAACTAGCAAGAATCTCGTAGTTGCTTTCGCAAATAATACAGCAATGGCTCCTACAGATCTCGTAGCAGGTACAGGTTCTGGTGAGACAGACCACATGTATCTCATCCCGACAGCTGAAAATACAGAGTATACAGTAACATTCACCGTTACTCTTGATCAGGGTGGCGTTACAACAGACTACGACCATACTGTTAGATTCAATACAGAGCAGAAGCAGGGCTTGAGCTACAACTACATTGCTGAGATCAATGAGAATAACGTCAACCCGGATCCGAACGTACAGCTCTTCCCAATTATATTCACAACTAAGGTTACCGGTTGGGCTGATTTCGCTGACCAGACTCCAAATTTGATGTAATCAACTCCTTTCATAGAGTTTGCGTTCCCATCCATACGCTGACCTATGATAGATAACACGCTCTTCACCCATAACACCGCTTATGAGTGAAGAGCATAGACAAAGAAATGTCACAGGGTGTAAGGGGTTGAATGTTCCCCTTACACTCACCAATTATCTTTAACAACAAAAAAACTAAATAAGATGAAAGGATTACTGCACATACATAAAATGACAGCCAGCATCGCTGCTGTGCTCCTGTCAGCGTCCCTCTTTTCATGCAGCAGCGACGACTTCTTCGGAAAGGCGGAGGGCACGTCAGAGGGTATCAGCTTCGGAGTGACTGACGCTGCCGAAACACGTGCTGCCAACGTTAACGACGCAAAGACCGTAGCCCACTACGTTCTGCGCTCTGACGCTTCAGCAGACACTCTCTGCGTACGAGCCATTGTGACGGACGGCATCGGCAACAACGACAACAAGCCTATGACGCGTGCTGCCATGCAGACCACAATGTACGACAAGTTTAATGTCGTGGCAGCATACAAGGAAGACGGCAATATCGGCTCACAGTTCTTCATGAACGAGATAGCCACCAACAACGGAACGAATTGGCTTCCACAACGCATCTATTATTGGCCAGGCTCCAACCGCCAGCTCCGCTTCTTGGCATGGGCTCCAACGGATGCCACATTCCAGACTGTCCCCAACTCACCGACAGCCACAACCCTGCAGTACACCACTCCCGCAGAAGCAAAAGATCAGCGCGACATCGTTGCCGCAGCTACAGACTTCATAGACAGTCCTGCCAAAGAGGGCAACTGCATCCCCGTAGGTCTGCAGTTTAAGCACCTGTGCACCGCTGTAAAGATAAAGACTGGCGCACAAATGACCGCCGGTACAATCAAGAGCGTTACCATCACCAACGTAAAGAACTCTGGTTCGTACGACATGGTTAGCTCTACATGGGCTCTCAACAACGGCACAGCCAACTACACCGTCACACCCAATAAGGCGACAACTGGCACTACTCCGAACGGAACCGACCTCAACGCCGGCGAATCAACTCTCATGCTCCTGCCCCAGACATTAGGCGCAGACAGCGAGCTGAAGGTAGAGTTCCACGACAACATCTCAGGCAGAGACCGCATTCTGAGCGCATCTCTCAACGGAGCAGAATGGCCAATGGGCAAAACCGTAACCTACCGCCTGTCTATAACACCTGAGTATGAGCTGAACATTGAGAATACATCAGAAATGCTTGATGCTCACTATATTGTAGAACCTATAAAGGTTAAAATAGGCAAATTGGAGTCAAATGCCAAATGGACTCTCACCGCAAAAATAGACGGAGAGATATACAACGGCATTGACGTATCGGTACTGTTGGACAACCCAGAAGACGGAGCACTCAATGTCGCTAAGCAGGGATTCTGGATTGATAAATATGTTGAAATCAAAAGAAATGACGAAGGTGAAATTATAAGTAAAAAGCTAACCAACCAGACCGCAAGAGGTACAGCTACTGTTACTGGTACTGGCAGCCTTGAAACAAACGCATACGTTTTCATTCCTGAGAACATAGGCAATACCGATCGCACCATAACCATTACATTGAAAGTAGATGGTTCTTCAGATGCTGATGCATACAAGAAGACCATTACACAGAAGTGTCCAAGTTGGAATGGCAGCAATGTGGGATATGAACGCTTTGAAAAGGACAATAAAGGCATCTATCCTTTCGGGTTCTTATGGGACAGAAAGGTAGAATATAGCTATCAAGGCTTCTTAGCACTATTATTCAAGTGGGTTGCCAATTCATACAAAACGGCAGATGTAGACTATTTGACAACAAAGTATACATTCCAACTTTGGTTCAAGTCAATAACTACTGCGACCATTGACTACACAGCTATTAACAATAGCTTGAATGTCGGAATGAGTGCTGATGACGGTTTGGAAAATACCAGAAAACTATATACATTCAAGAACATTGGATCTATTAGTGAATTGGAGAATGACTTTGATAACATGAAAATCCTTGGTTATAAATGGCAAGATAAGAAAACCGAGGGAGGTCATTACGAGACAGTTAAGAACTTTGCAGCTAAAATGGCTGTAATGAGAAACAAATTTAATGTAGAAAAAAGAGAACAAAAAGACACTGAAGGAAACAAGGTTATATTCTATGTTCCTTACATAGAGGAAAATGACATTGTATGGTATCTCCCTGCAAGCAATGAGCAAAAGGGAATAACAGATACAGAATATCCCTTGTCTGGTACATATTGGAGTTCTACCGCAGCCGATGATAACACACATGCGTATGTATATTCAAGCGGTAGTGAACCGGTAATAGGAGAGCGAATGGCGACACATAAGATTCGTGCCGCTCGCAGGAAATAACAATAAATAGAGGGTGTATCAAACACTGTCCAACCAACAGTTTTGATACACCCTCTCTCTTTATATCCAACTCCTACAGTTTGCATTACCATTAGGAGCATTCGCTAACTGTAGGAGGCTATGGCGTCTCGCCGTAGCCTATATCTAATAATATACGTTAAAATCAATATCTTACATACAGTTTCTGGTTATATCGGCAACCAACGAATCGGCTTTTGACGTATCTTTGCCAATAGAAAATCTAAAACATTAGATAAACCCATCAATCATTGGAAAGATGAAAGAATTCAATACATTAACACGTGGCGAGATGCAGATAATGAGCATTCTGTGGGACAACGGTCGTGGCATGACTACGCACGAGATAATCGACGCTTATCCCGAACCCCGTCCCGCCTACTCCACTATTGCCACGTTTATGAAGATTCTGACCCACAAGAAGTACGTCACATCTTACAAGCGTGACGGTGGTGGCAAGACTTACGTGTTTTCCCCTCTCGTAACAAGAGCCGAATACACGCGACAGGCTATGAAGGAAGTGAAGAAATCGTTCTTTGGCGGCAGCTTACACTCGCTGATATCGTTCTTTGTTAAAGAAGAGAACATCTCAGACGAGGAACTGGAGGAGATACTAAGTCTGATAGACAAAGGAACGGAGAAAAGAGACAATTCAAGAACAGCAGACCTATGATACTACCTTATATTATAAAATCAGCCCTGACCTTGGCACTGCTCTACACTTGCATTATGCCATTGCTTGAAAAGGAGACATTTCATCGTCTAAACAGAATAATTGTCCTTGGATGTCTGCTCCTGTCATTCATAATTCCATTGATTCATTTCACTGGTGGTACAAATCAGACGATAGAAACGGTTCGTCAGGCGGTTCAACTGCCGGAAATACTAATAGACGGCAACGCAAACAAGCAGTCTGTATGGAGTCTGACAGACATCCTTATCTGCATATATACACTCGGTGGCGTGGCTATGTTATCCTTGACAGCGATACAGACTATGTCTCTGATGTTGCGTCTGCGCCGATGCGAGCATATCACCGACAACAAAGGCAACATCATTGTCCTCACCGATTATGCCACAAGTCCGTTCTGCCTCTTCCATTACATTGTGATGAGCCACGACGACTACGCCAACAACCGCTGTTTCGTACTGACGCATGAGCAGGAGCATATACGCTTAAGGCACTACATTGACCTCATCATTCTTCAATTCGCCACTATCATACAGTGGTTTAATCCGTTCGTGTGGCTTATCGGCAAGGACCTTAAAGCCATACACGAGTTTGAGGTGGATGAGGCAGTATTAAACAAAGGCATTGATGCAACACAATATCAAAAATTTCTTGTAGTCAAGGCGGTCGGCAATCGTCTGCAGCCATTTGCCAACAACCTTAACAAAGAGTCACTAAAACGAAGAATCATTATGATGAACCAGAAAAGATCAAACCGATGGATGATGCTCAAGGCATTACTTGTCATCCCGGTTGCTACATTGGCAGTCAGCGTTTTTGCCAATGGTACGAATGCGAGTGAAACGCCAAAAGAGATTCACCCACAGAAAACCACCCAAACGAAAATCCATGACGCCGTAGAGGAGATGCCCGAATTCAATGGCGGACAATTGGCGATGATGGAATTTCTCATGAATAACATGAAATATCCACAGGCTGCTGTCAAAGCAAAGCAGCAAGGCAAGGCTGTCGTCGGATTTGTTGTCAGAAAAGACGGAACCGTAAGCGACGTACACATCACAAAGTCAGCAGGCTATGCAGTTCTTGACGAAGAGGCTATACGCGTGGTGAAGGCTATGCCTGCTTGGAAGCCTGGCAAGCAGAAGGGCGAGCCGGTAAATGTGAAGTACAGCGTGCCGATAACTTTCAAGCTTAAATAATAGAGAAAAGGGAATGTAAGAATACTGTTACTGTATTTTTACATTCCCTTTGTTTATTGCATAATCAGCTTAATTCATTTCAGTCTGAACTCTGCCTCCAACTCTATCTCCATTAACGTTGACACGCTATATACGCCCTCCGAGAGTCTGCCACTTTCATAATAGCTTCTCTTGTATGCGTCGCCGATATCCTTCAGATTCCATGAAGTCGGAATTACGAGCAAAATTCCCTCACCAGGCTTTATCTGTCCGTTAGCCTGCATCCATTCATAAGCTTTCGTCGTACCTGATCGCGTCAGAGGATGACGATTTTGTGTGTTTGTATCAAGAATACTTGGAAGCCCAGACAAACGACACGTGTTCTGTGTATGGTTAATAACAATCATACGAATAGAGTCTGACCGTGACGACAGGACACGACACTCGAAAGCTCCACACATACTGCCAGTCGCTGTCGGAACGATACTGTCGGATGTCAACTTAAAATGCGGATTTATATTGAAATGCACTTTCTTGCATAATTTGTAAGTACCATTTTTCAATGGAGTGGCAAACTTATTTGAGGAGAATTCCATTTCTGCAGACTTACCTGTTAGCAACTCATAGCCAAGATCAGTGAAACCACCTTTAAAAGGCATTCTACCCCATCCTTCTGCATTCTTTTTATATACTTCAAAGCGATTTCCATATGAGCTGTTCGGACCATGCAGGTTGGCCATTGTATAACAGAAACTGCTTTCATCACAATTTGCTACACTGTCTTTCATCGTCAACGTATAAGCCATATTGCCCGTAGTGGTAGCCCCTGACACTCGGTAGAACATAGTGTAATAGCTACGGTATCTGCCAATCGGAGTGATTCGCAACTTGCTTATATCCGTATATTCACTATCGGCTACGTCAGCCACAACAGCCGAATCAGCATTCGAAGCACTCTCTGCCTGACGTGCCTGTGATGAGCAACCAAAGGCAACAGCAAAAGTTGACAGTAAAAACAATAAGTATTTCATAAGCGGTAGTTGGTTTATATATTGTGATTAATATTGTATATTCAATTCTTCCTCAACATCAAGTCAGCAAGCAGAACAGCCAATTCCTTTTCTTCCTTTGCTGCATTCTTAGATTTCCATGCCACAATAAAGCGTACACTGGCAGTCGCCACGTGATAGCCCTTGGCTTCCCATTTCACAAGCTTGTCTAACATGCCTTGCGAGAGTCTGGCAATGGCTTGACCGGTTGGAGCGCTACACAGATACGGAGCATTATAAGTCAGCTCGTCACCACCACGCAAAGAAAGCACTTCCTGTTTGCTATACTTGAAATAATCAAGGTAGACATCCTTATGCGAGAGTTGCAGCACTATCTCCTCCGGCACTGCATATTGCTGTGAATCCGTGATATGCTGACAATTATGTATACAGTTAAATATGTCGTCGTTGGTGTGGATATACAGATTATGCTTGGCTCGGGTCATTCCTACGTAATATCTACGCAGAATATCGTCAGTGTGATTGAATTTATCGGATATCAGCATATAAACATTATCAAACTCACGACCCTTCGATTTATGTACCGTAGACACCACCACCTCGGCATCTGATACATCACAGAAGTCCTCCACCGACGATTCAAACACAAACTCACGCAAGTCACTATAGTATTTGGCACGGTTGGTCTGCTCAAACATTTCCACGCAGCGACGTACATATTGCAGGCTCTTGCTCATGGCATACTTGCTGAAAGTCTTCTGCTTTGCCTCCTCCCAAGCCTCATCAGTGATGAGAGGCGACCGCTTCCTGCTGTCCACACACTTCATGAAATAGCGCATCTCCATAAGATTGGAGAACCGCAAACCGTCCAATGACTGTATCAGCTTGGCTTTTACACCGCGCCCGTTCAGCAACGCAAGCATAACGACAGCCTCCTCGTTGGTCTGCGTCAGTATGCAAGAAGAGCCATTGCCACGCTTCATTATGTCATCGGCAACGGGCAGAAACATGTATTTGGAGATATGGCGTGTAATTCTCACCTCACCGTCATCATTGCTCATTGACAAAATAGGAGCTTTCTTCAGCCTATATTTTATCAGCCTGACAAAATCGTTAGCAGCTCCTACAACGAGGCGTGAGCTGCGATAATTCTCTGTCATCTCTATGAAACGTCCACCAGGTTCCTTGCTCAGCTGATACATATACTTCGAGTCGGAGCCACGAAACTCATAAATGTTCTGGTCGTCATCGCCAACGGCAATCACACGCATATCCTCATTCACAGCCATCAGAGCCGACACCAAGGCATAGTCGTCACAGCCCATGTCCTGTGCCTCGTCTATGACAAGCACCGTCTTGCCTATATGATTTTGCTCCACCTCGCCATTGTTTATCATCTCAGCAGCCTTTGCCACAACACCGCTCACATCGTCCAGATTGCCGATACGTCCGAGCAAATCGAAACAATAAGAATGGAATGTCTTTATCTCTACAAAGTGAGCGGCATTGCCAATGAGCTGCATCAGCCTCTGCTTGAACTCTGTGGCGGCGGCACGCGAGAATGTGAGCATAAGCAGCTGCTCATGCTTGACATCCTCAAGCAGCAGTAACGATGCAAGCTTATGCACCAACACACGCGTCTTGCCGCTGCCAGGACCTGCCGCCACAACAATGCTGCGCGACTCACGATCCTCTATTATCTCTTTCTGACGAGCTGACAGCTGTCCGAACAGCTCGCTGTATTTGGCTGGTGTAAGATTGCGGTTGATTTCATTCACGCGATTGCCCTTAAAGTACTTGCCGATGAACTGACGATAGTCCATCTGAAAATAGTCGTGCACGTATTGCAGGGCAGCGTCATAGTCGCTGACCATCAGATTGGCATATTCGCCCACTATATGTATCTGCTGAATCTTCTGCTTATAGAATTCATTTAGCGTGCGATAGTCGTCCTGCTTATAGCGTAGGCGATTGTCCTTCAGTCGGCGAATGTCCATAGCATTATAGAGCACCAGAAATCCTCCTTCAAGCTTCAGCGCACCTATCTTGGAGAGATAGAGCAACGCCTCCTCCATGTCCTCCAACTGTAGCTCTGAAGTATCGAAGAACAGCTGTTGGCCTTCTGCCTTAATGTCATTAAGAAGCTCTACGACCGAAAACTGTACTGCCCCGCTCTTCTTTGCCTCATCGTCCATGCTCTCAGCCATACGGTAAAGCCAGTCCACAACAAAACGACATATATTCAATCGTTTTTCAAATCGCTTCAATGTCGACTCCATATCCGACTGTCGTCTTACTACAATATTGCGCGACACATCTTCCTTCTTACGAGTATAGCCTTTCACTACAAGGAAGTAGAGCAATGTTCGGATGTTCTTCTCAGTCGACCTATCCAGCCCGTCGCGCACAGCATTGTCGTTAAGCTGCTTATAAGATATGCGCAGCGATTCGTCTGGAATATGCTTTATTATGTATTCCTCAAGTTGAGCGAAATACTCAAGTAGATTTTTAGCCTTGCGTTCCGAACCCACATCCTGCATATAAGCCGAAATGTCCTTGCTGTCAGCGAGTATTCCTTCCTGACGCATACGTTCCACGGCAGACACAATCTCCTTCTTGTTCATGCCAAGAATGTCTGCGAGATAGTCAATACGCGACTCTGCCTCCGAATCCTGTGCCTTTGAGATGTGCTTCTGCGAAATCAGCGACTTTATTATGCGCACAGCCTTCTCTGCCTCATCCTTCTCAAACAACGAAGAAGCAGAAATGCGCTGACGTGCCTCATCCATGTTCTTCACAGTTATGCCCGTAGCATAAACGTGCGGCACATTGTTGCCACGCTCTATGTAGCCGCTCTGCTCAAGTGCCGAAAGAGCGGTGCGTACACGTGTCTCGATGTCCGACACCGAGTCGTCCCATCCTGCCTGTCGGGCTATTTCGAGCGCCGAACAACACACACGCTGACGCAGACGTGTAAAGCTCTTTACGGCTTGCCACACCTGCTGTATCTCACTAAGACTGAGTTTTGTCTGATTTAACAGAATGAAATGCTTGTCAAGGTCGTTGTCGCTGTACAGCACAAAGCATTGTGCCGTAAGATTGGGTCGCGTCCAGCACGTCCAGCTTCCTGCACGTAGTTCTCAAGCGAATCTGATATGTCGTAATGCACGACAAGTCCAACGTCGCTCTTGTCGACGCCCATGCCGAAAGCCGATGTCGCAACGATGATGTCCACCCTACCCGACATAAACTCATCCTGATTCTTTATCTTCTCGTCAGAATCCATCTTACCGTTGAACGGCAGAGCCTTCATTCCGTCACGAGTGAGCTTTGAGGCAAGTTCGTGTGTACGCTTCGTGCGCGACACATATATAATGGTCGGGCATGACGCCATCCTTACAAGTTCGCGCAGCTGACCATACTTGTCCTCGTCAGTATCGACGTGTATCACCTTATAGCGCAGATTCTTTCTTGAAGCCGACGATGCGAAAAGCTTCAAGTCGACGTTTAGCCAATGCTTGAAGTAGTCGCAAATATCCTGAACCACCTTTTGCTTTGCAGTTGCAGTAAAACACGACACAGGTATGCGTGTGCCGCCACCTTTACGCTCCTGATATTCCTTTATAAACCTGCCTATATACAGATAGTCAACACGAAAATCCTGTCCCCAAGCCGAGAAGCAATGTGCCTCGTCAATGACAAATCGCACCACATGACGAGCCATGAGTATCTTCTCTATGGTCTTCGAGCGAAGCATCTCGGGGGATATATACAACAGCGAAGCGTCACCGCTCTGCACACGCTCTATGGCAAGCGAGCGTGATATAGGATCGAGCAATCCGTTGATGGTCACCGCTTCTGTTATGCCACGGTCGGCAAGATTGTCCACCTGGTCCTTCATGAGCGACTGCAAAGGCGATATCACAACGGTCAGTCCGCGTACGCTGCCGCCCTCTATCAATGCAGGCAGCTGAAACGTAAGCGACTTGCCTCCTCCTGTCGGAAATATAGCCAACAGCGAATTTCCGTCAATGGCAGCACGTACTGCATTTTCCTGCAACGGCTCGCCGTCGTATGTACGAAACGAGTCGTAACCGAAGAAACGCTTCAAGTTATAGCGGGCGTCAAGTTGCCGGTCACAGTATTCGCACCCCACAGCACAGCGCGTGTGGCGAAGCTGACGTATGACATGCTCCACCTCGGGATAATTAAACAGCACCCAAGCCGGAGTGACCGACCGCTGGTCCGTAGTATCAATCAGGGCCAAAGCATAAGCCAATCCACAAGGATATTTTCTTGCCAACCTACGGATATCGGCATTGGCGCAAATCTTTCCGTCATACTCTTCGCGTATCAGCTCTGCAATCTGATTATTTGAGCCTGTCTCAGCCCCAACCATCTGCATAAAACCATTAAACTCGTCAATGTCCGCAAGCAAAGAAGCATAAATGCGCTGCTTGCGCTCAGATAAACCACGCCAACGAGCAATCTCATCAAAGAGTAGTGAGCGAGCCTTCTCGCAGTCGTTCACGGGATTGTTCATCTCATCGCTCATCAGCTTGTCGTCCTTCACAAGTCGATGGTAGGGTCGTTCGGGGAACAACAAGGGCGACATATACAGAGTGTCAACAAGCGCCCATCGCTGTATGTTTTCGCCAAACAGAAACTTAGCGTCATGATGCACAATGTTATGACCACACACAAAATCTATATCAGACAAGAAATTCAGTAAGTCAGCCTTAGAATTCCTGTGAAAAGTAGCCCCGTCATGACGCAACGCTCCTATGTCCTGAATCTTATGATTCTTTATGCCTACCTCCACATCCACAAAGGCATAGCTGTCTGCATCACGCCTTAATGACGTAATGTAGTTGTCGGAAGAGCTTTGAGCACCACCTATATTTATCGTATCTAAGATTCTATCCCAAAGTGACATAAGTTGTAAAGGTTGTTATTAAGCAAGATCTTTTAAGCTACAAAAATAGCAAAATATATCCAACTTCATAGCATACATAGAGAAAAGTTACGCAAGGCAGCATTATAATTCCTAATAGCAGCTCTATCTGCATGCAGAACCAATCGTGGAAACTTATTGCATGGCAGACATAAGCTGCTCTTTCAACTTCTCCTCTCCCGGAAAGCTTGTTTTCTGATAGGTTATCTTGCCTTCTTTATTTACAACGAAATACGTAGGTATGCCTGAGAACTTATAGAGTTCGGCAAGGGCATCTGCCTGTTCTTCAGTCAATCGCACATGCACACCACTTATTGCCTTTATCATCTCACCCCATTTGCCTACAGGCGACGAAGCATCGGCTATATATACATAAACGACATCAGTCATTTGCTCTTTCAATGGACGAATTGCCGACATAGCTGCTCTGCACGGCATGCACCACGTGTTCCAGAAATCAATGAGCACAGCTTTGCCTTTATACTTATTAATAATCGTGGGCAATATCTGTTCGGCAGACATCTTGGGGTCTATGTCAATAATACTAAATGTAGAATTTTGATTGACTGATTTTTTAAGTTCAGCAAGAATATTGTCGGCTGAAGCAAGCTGAGACTTCAGGTCTTCGTTGTTGGCAAAAAGCAATTCGCGCACCATGCCGTTGGCAATGCTGTCATGAGCCACTGCCATCTGTTGCTCGGTAAGAGGACGCTTGCGGTTGAACGAACGGCTTAGACGCTTGCCCACAGCGATATCGTCAAGCAACGAGTCGGCAGACATATATTGACGACAAAGAGCAGACGTGAAGTCGGTTAGATAATAATAGTAACGCTGATTCTTTGAATGAAGTACAGCGAGTTGCTCCAGCGGCTTGAAGTAAGACACGGTGTCGATACTCATGTCGGCACGTGGCACTCCCCTCTTACCAGATATCATTGGAGCCATAGATATATTGTTATCAAAGCCAAACAAAGCCGAGGCATAATTCATAGACAGGATACTCTGCGCCAATGTTCTGGTGGCGGTACCAATAGCTGCATTTGAATTGATGGCTGCCAATAGTCGTTCATAACTTTGCTGCACATAATCGCGGTATTGCAATGGAGTCATTCCGCAGATATCATCATAGAAAGTATAGCCAAACACATCAAGCATAGTCTTTACGTTCTGCAATTCGGTATCTATAGCTGCGTGTTTGCCTTCAAACCATACATATTTCTTGACGTCAGAATCATTTGCAAAAAGGTGTGTAGCAGCAAGGGTAAGTGTTGTCAGGTCGATGGTCACGGTTGTTGTGTCATTAGGTACAGCAAGGAATGGTATCTCCGTTCTGTTTACGCATATTGTTGCTACAGTTGGCAATACCGCATTGGCGCTGACTCGACAAGTGCCATCTACGCTTATAGAGTCATGTTTGAATGGCATGCGTAGTGGCGAGAACCAATTATCCACAATAATATCAAGCGTGGTCTTGTATTCTGGTTTATATCCAAGCAAGCGCACATCTACAACAGTCTCACCAAGATTAAGGTCGGTTGACGGCAACTTGCTGTTCTTATCCGGTGCTTGCTGCAGTAAGTGTTGTGGAATGTCGGCCTGCGGACGCTTGCCATCGAGACGCACTCCATAAATGTTCCAACCTGAATTGTCGGCTATTTCACGAAAGTCAAACTCTGTTGTTGACTCGGGCATTGGCTTAAAACGCAATGTGGCTGCAACATATCCACATTCGGGCACTTTCACAAATACACCTTTAGGCAACTGCTTGCTGCCTATATAGTCATATTTCACTCCATTTGCCATAATAGAGGCATGCGAATCGATACCAACGTCTCCACTCGCCTGATATATTTTCACGTCGAGAAGAGTAGCCTTCTTGTCGAGCGTCACACGTTCTATCTCAAATTTATGATTGTTTGAGCCTAAGAAGTAAGGTCGTTCAACCACTCGCTTGGCTTGTGCCGTAGTAGCGACAAGCAACATCAGAAAGGCAACAAGCGATAAGGCTTTCTGAAGTAAATGCGTTGTGTTCATGTTATTACTTTTTGTTTACAAAAAAATTATAATGATGCAAAAGTACAAAAACAAATGACTATTCATTATAAAATCAGGCTTTTTCTGAAAGACTTTCGTTAACTTTGCATAAACAAGCAAAACAACAGATATTATGGCAATGAAACTTTATTCACAAAAATAATAAATGGAAACAACCGACATTAAGGAAGAACAGATTCTGATCAGAATAACTGGTAATGACCGTCCTGGTCTTACCGCATCGATAATGGAGATTCTTGCAAGCAAGGATGCTAAGATCCTGGACATCGCCCAGGCTGACATCCATTCCACCCTTTCTCTGGGCATCCTCATCCGTATCAGCGAGGACGACTCAGGTCAGGTGATGAAGGAACTGCTGTTCAAGACCACTGAGCTGGGCGTGCAGATAGGCTTCGAGCCAGTAACGGACGACCAGTATGAGATGTGGGTGGGCCAGCAGGGCAAGAACCGATATATCCTCACGCTCATCGGACGTAGCCTTTCGGCAAAGCAGATTGAGGCTGCCACAAAGATTATCACAAAGCAGGGACTCAACATCGACTCCATCCTACGACTTACCGGACGTATGAGCATCAAGCACCCGGAGCAAAACCGTAGGGCGTGCATCGAGTTCTCGCTCCGTGGCACTCCCACTGACCGCACTCTCATGCAGGAGGAACTGATGAAGATTTCTTCGGAAATGGAGATTGACTTCTCTTTCCAGAAGGACAATATGTATCGACGTATGCGCCGACTGATCTGCTTCGATATGGACTCAACGCTCATTCAGACCGAATGCATAGACGAACTGGCTGAGCGTGCCGGCGTGGGCAACGAGGTGAAAGCCATCACGGAGAGCGCCATGAGAGGCGAAATCGACTTCAAGGAGAGCTTCACACGCCGTGTGGCGCTGCTGAAGGGACTCGACTCAAGGGTGTTCGAGGAAATCGCCCAAAAGATGCCCATCACGGAGGGAGTGGACCGCCTGATGGCTGTTCTGAAGCGATGCGGATATAAGATAGCCATTCTCAGCGGCGGATTCACGTATTTCGGCGAGTTCCTGCAGCGCAAGTACGGCATCGACTATGTATACGCCAACGAACTGGAGGTGGACGACAACGGCATTCTGACGGGACGTTACGTCGGCGAGATAGTGGACGGACACCGAAAAGCAGAACTGCTGAAGCTTATCGCACAGGTGGAGAAGGTGAACCTCGCACAGACCATTGCCGTGGGCGACGGAGCCAACGACCTGCCTATGCTGGGCGAAGCCGGACTTGGCATCGCCTTCCATGCCAAGCCTCGTGTGGTGGCTAACGCAAAGCAGAGCCTCAACACCATCGGCATCGACGGCGTGCTTTATTTCCTCGGCTTTAAGGACAGCTATCTCGGCGAGCAGGGAAAGTTCTGATCTTTCCTGACATAATTGCCAAATACCCCAAACCGCTTCAGCCTGTATCGTCTTGCATGAGCAAGAGATACAGGCTTTTTTCGTTTTCATATATACAAAACCACGTCCTATTATTAGCACATATCAAATAATAATTGTAAATTTACGGTGAAAATACAAATATCGAAGATTATGGCACATAAGTTATATCCATTAGGCATACAGACGTTCGAGCGAATCCGCAAGGAAGACAAACTCTATATCGACAAGACGGAATATGTTTACCGCCTCACCCACACCAGCGGAACATATTTCTTCTTGGGACGTCCACGCCGTTTTGGAAAATCTCTGCTTCTGACCACTCTCCAAAGTTACTTTGAAGGCAAGAAAGACCTGTTCAAGGGTCTTGCCATCGAAAAAAAGGAAAAGGAGTGGACGGAATATCCTGTGTTCCACTTTGATTTGAGTGGAGGCAAACACATGGAAAAGGAGCAGTTGGAGAGATATCTCGGATTCATTCTGGAAACAGAAGAGAAGAAATGGGGTATCATCCAACCACAAATAGATGCCAACAACCGACTGACAGAACTTATCAATGCGGCATACGAGAAATCGGGCAAACAAGTGGTTGTGCTTATTGATGAATATGACGCACCAATGCTGGATGTGGCTCATGAACAAGAGCAACTGGAAACCTTGCGCAATATTATGCGCAACTTCTATAGTCCCTTGAAATATAGCGAAGCAAAACTACGCTTTGTCTTTCTGACGGGCATAACCAAGTTCTCGCAAGTAAGCATATTCAGCGAACTGAACAACATTACCAACATATCCATGAATGATGATTATGCTGGCATCTGTGGCATTACCAAAGAAGAACTACTATCACAGATGGCTGAAGACATCGAAGAACTTGCCCTTAAAAGAAGCATAACAAAAGAGCAAGTCATCGACAAGCTGAAAGATAATTATGACGGCTATCATTTCACAAGATTCTCACCAGATATCTTCAATCCATACAGTCTCTTTAATTGCTTGGCTGAAAACAAGTTCGACTCATATTGGTTCACTTCCGGCACTCCTACTTATCTCATCAATATGATGCGTAAATATAAGGTGGTTCCTACAGACATCATCACACGTATGGAGGCTGACGCCAGCGAGTTTGATGCTCCTACGGAGAATATGCCGACCATAATGCCTCTGCTCTACCAAAGCGGGTACATTACCATCAAGGAATATAATGAAGACTACAACTATTATGTTCTGGATGTTCCTAACAAAGAGGTGAAAGTGGGACTGACCAAAGCGCTTATTCCGTCATACGTCACACAGAACACACTTGCGACAACCAATACTGCCCGTCGTATAGCACAAGCATTGGACAAGCAGGATATGGAGGAAGCTTTAACTTTGCTCCAAACATTCTTGGGAACAGTTCCTTACTGCAACAACACCAATTACGAGGTACATTACCAGCAGATGCTCTTCATAATCTTCTCCCTGCTTACAGACTATTTAGTGGACGTTGAGGTTCATACCCCTAATGGCAGAGTTGACATCGTATTGCTCACCCATACAGACCTGTTCCTGTTGGAAATCAAGTTGGACAAGAATGCACAATCGGCGATGCAGCAAATCAACCTGAAGAACTATCACAAACGCTTTGCGCTAAGCGGCAAGCCGATAACCAAGGTTGGCATCAACTTCGATAGCACTACCAGGAATATTGAAAATTGGGTAATAGAAAAGAAGTAAGACATGTTCAGCACTCGTATAAAGATTCTTGTCGGCTATGGGCTTCTTGCCATTGTGTTGTTGTCAGCCACATGGATGATTTACGACAACACCCGATCATTGACAGCCGTCAACCGCGCTTCCGAAAGGCTTCTGGCACGCCGCGACATCGTGGACTCTCTGGTCTATTCGATGCTTGAGACGGGCAACGCCGAACGATCCATACTGCTCGGCGACGCCGGTGAATGGCAACGGTTCAGCCACGCCATCAACAGCTCCATGGACAAGGCACGCCAACTGCGCCCCTTGCTCTCTGACAGCATGAAGCAGCAACGACTCGACTCGCTCATTGATCTCCTCAACTGCAAACGCGAGAACACGCTGCTCGTAATGGCAGAACTGGGCAAGGACAGCCGCGACATCTACTTCTCAAATAAGTTGCGGGCGCTGCACAGCGGAATTGACTCCGTGGTAATCAATCCAAAGACGGAAGAACGACGCGAACAGCACGAGACGGTGTACGAGATAGTGAAGAGCAGACGCGGATTCTTCAGACGGTTGGGCGACGCTTTCCGACGCCAACACTCTGACACCGTGGGCATGACGCACATATATAAACAGCCCACCGACACCGTCAATCACAGACTAAACATCGCCAACTCCGTGGCTAATGCCCTCGCAGAAATCCATCATGACGAACAACGGGCGCGCGGACAACGACAGGAAATAATAGCCAACCGCAACAACCAACTGCAGCTGGTGAGCATCCAGTTGGCGTGGCGCACGGAGCAACTGCTTGAGGACATCCAGACCGACGAGCACAACGCCCTGCTCAAGACCATCAACAAAGCCATAAGTTCACGACGGGCAATGATCATCAGGATAGTCGGACTCGGACTGCTCGCCATTCTCTCGGCAGCCATTCTCGTGGTCTACATCCTGCGAGACATACGCCGGGAACGTCGCGACCGCAACCGCATCCTTGAGGCGAAAGCGGAAACCGAACGTATAATGCAACAGCGCGAACGTCTGCTGCTGACCATCACGCACGACATCAAGGCTCCGGCTGCGTCAATAGCCGGATTCATCGACCTGCTCAGCGAATACGTTGACCGCCCAAAAGCCGTGGGCTATATGCAGAGCATTGCCGGATCGTCAAAGCATCTGCTACAGCTCGTATCTGCCCTGCTGGACTATCACCAGCTGGAGAGCGGCAAGGCGGAACTGCATGAGGTGAGCTTTGCGCCGGCTTCGCTTGTGCGCGAGTGTACGGACGGCATGCAACCGCAAGCCATGGCAAAGCATCTGCGTCTGACGGCGGACATACGCGTGGAGGACACGATGATGTGTCGTTCGGACGCGTTCCGCATAAAGCAGGTGGTAAACAATCTGGTGAGCAACGCCATTAAATACACCGACAAGGGCGAGGTGACCGTAACCGTGGTCGTGGCTAACGCACGGTTGACCATCAGCGTTACGGACACGGGATGCGGAATGACGCCGGAGGAACAGCAGCGCGTCTTCCTTGCATTCACACGTCTGCCCGGCGCACAAGGCAAGGAGGGCGTAGGTCTGGGACTGTCCATAACACGCGAGATAGTGCAGATGCTCGGCGGAACCATCAACGTCAGTTCGCGCAAGGGCAGCGGATCGAAGTTTAAGGTTGTTATTCCTGTGGAAGTGCTTGCCAATAGCGCATCCGTAATAGCTACAGCCAAGATAGATAATAATATAGTTGAGGAAGCCGCCACCGTATCCCATGACGCTAAGGAGATATCCGTGCTTATCGTTGACGACGACAAACTGCAGCAGCAGTTGCTCACAGAGATGTTCTCACGAATGGAAGGCATAAGCCTCAACGTCGTCACCACCACACATGCCAACGAAGCCATACGTCTCGCCAACGAGATGAAGCCACGTATTGTTTTCACGGACATAGAGATGCCGGAGATGAACGGTAGTGAAATCATGCGACGCATACGCAGCAACATGACAGCAACGTTCGTGGCAATGACCGCCCACGAACAAAGCATAATGCCTCAGCTTCGCAAGGACGGCTTCGACGCCTGCCTGTTCAAGCCGTTCAACGTGCAGACTCTCGCCGCAACCATCTGTCAGCTTACCGGCATCATAGTAAAGGTGAAAGCGGAAAGCAGCGCCACGGAAACCGACAGCCTACGCTCTGCCCTACTGCCCTTCACCGACGGCGACCCGGAAGCCGAACGACAGATTATCGACGACATACACAAGTCGATAGATGAATATCTCGATATGCTGAAAGACGCTTCCGACGCAGACCAGATAGCCAAGGCAGCACACAAGGCCATGCCTCTGCTGGAGATGATACAACCGGGAAAGAACAGCTGGGTGACGCCGCTTACGCCCGAACATATCGGCAAAACAGAAGAAAAAGAGCGTGAGAAACTGACAATTCAGCTCGTAGAAAGACTCAAACAAATAAAAAACCTATAACTTTGCAGAAGATTTCTGCTTCGTAGAAGATATTAAGGATACACTATATATTGAGATATGCCACATATATTAATAGTAGAAGATGACATTGCTTTCGGCACAATGCTACAGACTTGGTTGCGCAAGAAAGGATTCGAGGTTGACAAGGCCACGTCGGTGGGAGCTGCCGTGAAACTGCTCTCGCCTAACGACGGAGTTGACCTTGTGCTCTCAGACCTGCGTCTGCCCGACCATGACGGACTGCGTCTGCTCGCATGGATGCACGAACACAACATTTATGCCCCCTTCATCGTAATGACCAATTACGCTGAAGTGCAGAACGCTGTCCTTGCAATGAAGTCGGGAGCAGCAGACTATATTGCCAAGCCCGTGCAACCAGACATCCTGTTGCAGAAGATCAACGATGCGATGGATCAGAATGCTCAGCAAGTAAATCCAACGCCAAAAACTCAAAATTCAAAACTCAAAACTCAAAATTCGGAAACCGCGACACGCTACATTGAGGGAAAGAGTGAGGCGTCGCGACAGCTCTATAGCTACGTGGAACTTGTGGCGCCCACCCCGATGTCCGTACTGATACTCGGAGCTTCGGGCACGGGAAAGGAATATGTGGCACACCGCATTCACGACCTCAGCCCGCGACATGACCGACCGTTCTTCGCCCTTGACTGCGGAGCCATACCACGCGACGTGGCAGCATCAGAGTTTTTCGGTCATAAGAAAGGTTCGTTCACGGGTGCCGATACGGACAAGCGCGGCGCCTTCGAAGCGGCTAACGGTGGCACGCTGTTTCTGGACGAGGTGGGCAATCTGAGCTACGACGTGCAGGTGCAGTTGCTTCGCGCCCTGCAGGAACGCCGCATCCGACCGGTCGGCGGCACGGAGGAGATTCCCATCGACATACGCCTGGTTTGCGCCACAAACGAGAACCTTGCCGATGCCGTAAGCGAGGGACGATTCCGCGAAGACCTCTATCACCGCATCAACGAGTTCACCATCTACATGCCTAAGCTCTCGGAGCGCGGCACCGACCTCTTCCTCTTTGCCGACCTCTTCATACGCCACGCCAACGAGGAGCTGAACCGCTCGGTGGAAGGTTTCGATTCGGCTGCAGCCGAACTGCTTGCCTCCCACTCATGGCCTGGCAATCTGCGCGAACTTAACAACGTCGTGAAACGCGCCGTACTCCTCACCCGCGGCAACCTCATCACCCCCACAGAGCTGACACTCGCCATGGGACCGACGCAGCCAGCCCCAGTAACAGCCCTGTACGACGAAGACTCAGAGCGTTCACGCATCGTAGCCGCCCTGCAACAGACCAATGGCAACAAGGCAAAGGCAGCACGACTGCTCGGAATAGACCGAAAGACCATATACAATAAAATGGAAAAGTTAGGGATAGAGTAACCCCACTCTAACCCCTAACTTTTCCATGCCTTATAAACCTCCAATTCTTTCACAATCAGAAGGATATTATAGTATTTCCAACGCAATTTTTGCACAGGCTTCAGCATCCGCCAGTGCATGATGATGATGTGTCAGATCATAACCGCAGCGTGTCGCTATAATGTCCAGATTGTGATGTCCCTGTGGCCAAACCTTGCGAGAACGGACGAGCGTACAGAAGAAAGGATAATCGGGATAATCCATCTGATATACCCGAAAGACGGCTTTCAGACAACTCTCGTCGAACGCCTTATTATGAGCCACAAGCGGCAGATACTCACTTCCTAACCGCTTCTGCTCATCGGCAGACAAGCGTAGCTTCGGCTCAATCTGTGCCCATACTTCGGGGAAGACGGGCGCAGCGTCGGTGTCAGCAGAGGTGAGACCATGCACCTGAGTGCACCTGTAATTATAATACTCAGGTTCGGGCTTGATAAGCGAGTAGAACTTATCCACCACCTCACCGCCACGCACTATGATAACGCCAACTGAGCAGACAGACGACCGCGCGTAGTTGGCAGTCTCGAAATCTATTGCAGCAAAGTCTTGCATTCTGATTTTTCTTTAATACTTGTTATACATTCCGTTTTTATATTCTGCAAAGGTATGCAAAACTTGCGTATTAAGGCATGACATCCGACACAATATTTGCATCTCTAATGCTCAATACTATGAGCTGAGCGCACAACAAAATCTTTGGTGCGAAATTCTCGAGTTTTGAGCGTGCAGCGATAGTATGCTGACATACAGCTGATTATACTGCTAAGAAGAGAAGTGTGCAATGAATGATGGAGCAAAACAAGCTTCATTGGGCTGCAATAGAGCCTCTTTTACACTCCAATACAGCCTCTGTTGCCTGACAAAAGAGCCTCTCTTCCACACCAACAGTGGCTCAGTTGGAGTGGAAAAGAGGCTCTTCTTGTATATTATGGGGGCAACATCGCAGCAAAACACCGCAAAAACAGCAAGACAAATCTCTAAAACCGATTTTTATTTTGTAACAGCTTTTTACTCTTTGTACGATATTTGCATGGCGGACAAGAAGACGTTTTTTAGACAAGAAGACATGAAGACATGTTTTTAAGCAAGAAGGCATATGCTGAGCAGTTGCCCCTTTCTTGTGCAAATTTTGTTAAAAGAACGACTTCCCGGATACACCCTATACATAACTTCGCTATATTTGACGCATGAAATACATCATTGCAATCATAACAGTGCTAACTATTTACAGTTGCAGACCAAGCAGACATAGAGAGAATATAGAGGTTGTATTCTATCCTGGATTAGTGGAGTTTAACGATACTGATTCAGGCATAATAAACTCTATTGTAGAACCGGACAAAGTCTACACCATCACATCCGACGATTATACATTCTTGCATGATTCGCTTCCCTCTCTCACGACCCAAAAACTTGGCGAAGCTATATCGCCGTGTATTCTACTAATAAAGACAGACAACAGCATCTATGGTATTGATGCGAATAACGCTCTACAGAACAATAACAAAGCGTATTCGTTGTCAGAGAAGTAACTACTCAGCACCCCTATAGAAGTAACTACTCAGCACCCCTATAGAAAAC
>OLRA01001994.1_pt1 | contig 21987 bp, 9 predicted proteins | sample 1673011 | NCBI WGS metagenome assembly OLRA01 (sample SAMEA3136746, study PRJEB25190) | human gut metagenome | reverse complement strand
CGTCAAGATCTTCGTCAGTCTGCTGCTGTTCGTCTTCGGCGGCTACCTGCTCTACTCGGCGATGTTCGCCGCCGTGGGTTCGGCCGTGGACAACGTGCAGGACGCCTCGCAGCTGCAAATGCCCATCACGCTGCCGATCATCCTCGCGCTGTTGATGATGTTCGTCGTCATCAAGGACCCCAACTCGCAACTGGCCTTCTGGTTCTCGATCATTCCGTTCACCTCGCCGATCGTTATGATGGCACGCATCCCCTACGACATTCCGCTGTGGGAGGTCGCTCTCTCGCTCGTGGTGCTCTACGCCTCGTTCGTGGGCATGGTGTGGTTCGCGGCGAAGATCTACCGCGTGGGCATCTTCATGTACGGCAAGAAACCGTCGCTCAAGGAGCTGTTCAAGTGGATACGGTACAAGTACTGACGCCGGGCGTCAATTAAAAATGAAAAATTAAGAATTAAAAATTGGCACCTGTTTTTCTGTTATCAAAATAACAGATTCTTAAAATATTTTCATAAATTTGTCCCGAATTAGGACTTACCGAAAATCATTTCAACAAAATACTTAAAAATCAAAGAGCTATGATTTCGATCGACAACTACGATTTCAAAGGCAAGCGCGCGATCATCCGCGTGGATTTCAACGTGCCCCTCAACGAGAAGGGCGAAGTGACGGACGACACGCGCATCCGCGCCGCCATCCCCACCATCAAGAAGGTGCTCGCCGAGGGCGGCTCGGTGATCCTGATGTCGCACATGGGACGTCCCAAGAAGAATCCCGATCCCAAATACTCGCTCGAGCAGATCGTTCCCGCCGTCGAGAAAAACCTCGGCACGAAGGTCGAGTTCGCCGGCGACTGCATCGGTGAGAAGGCCGCCGAAATGGCCAAAAACCTCAAGCCCGGACAGGTTATGCTGCTGGAAAACCTGCGTTTCTACGCCGAGGAGGAGGGCAAGCCCCGCGGCCTGGCCGAAGACGCCTCGAAGGAGGAGAAGGACGCCGCCAAGAAGGCCCTGAAAGAGGGTCCGCAGAAGGAGTTCGTCAAGAAACTCGCTTCGCTGGCCGACTGCTATATCAACGACGCGTTCGGCACGGCCCACCGCAAGCACGCTTCGACCTACCTGATCGCCAAACAGTTCCCCAACGACAAGATGTTCGGCTACCTGATGGAGAAAGAGGTGAAGGCCATCTCCTCGCTGATGGAGGCCCCGGCCCATCCGTTCTGCGCCATCGTAGGCGGATCGAAGGTTTCGTCGAAGATCGGCGTGATCAAGGCGCTGATCGAGAAGGTCGATTCGATCATCATCGGCGGCGGCATGACCTACACCTTCGCGGCTGCGCAGGGCGGTAAGGTCGGCGGCTCGATCTGCGAACCCGACATGTTCCCCGTAGCGCTCGAGATCCTCGAGCTGGCCAAGAAGAAGGGCGTGCAGCTGGTCATGTCGCCCGACGCGCTGATCGCCGACGCATTCTCGGCAGACGCCAACACCAAGGAGGCGCCGGCCAACGACATTCCCGACGGATGGGAGGGTCTGGACATCGGCTCGGAGGGCAAAAAGGTCTTCCGCGAGCACATCCTGGGCTGCAAGACCATCCTCTGGAACGGCCCCGTGGGCGTGTTCGAGATCGACAAGTTCGCAACCGGCTCCAAGGAGGTGGCCCAGGCCATCGCCGAGGCTACGAAGAACGGCGCCTACTCGCTCATCGGCGGCGGCGACTCGGTAGCCTGCATCAACAAGTTCGGCCTGGCCGACCAGGTGTCGTACATCTCGACGGGCGGCGGCGCGCTGCTCGAATACATCGAATTCGGCGACCTGCCGGGCGTTGCGGCCATCCGCGACTAACCGGGCATACCGTAACAATTACAACGGCGGGGATTTCCGGTTTTCACGGAAGTCCCCGTTTTATCAAACCCCGAACGACATGAAAAAAATCATTCTTTTCGCAACAACAATGGCTTGCATGACAGCCTGTCAGAATACCCCCAAGACCCCGGCCCTCGACATGGCGAACTTCGATCTGTCGGTAGCCCCCAACGCCGATTTCTACGAGTACGCCACGGGCGGCTGGCAGAAGAACAACCCCCTGAAGCCCGAATATGCGCGCTACGGTTCGTTCGACATCCTGCGCGACAACAACGAGAAGCGCATCAACGAGCTGTTCTCCGGCATGACGCAGCAGAAAGCCGAGCCGGGAAGCGTCGAGCAGAAGATTTCGGACCTCTACAAGATGGGGCTCGACTCGGTGCGCCTGAACGCCGAGGGCGCCGCTCCGATCAAGGCCGCCGTCGACGGAATTCTCGCCATCGGCGACCGCTCGCAGCTGACCGCCGCAGTGGCCAGGCTCCCCTCCTCGATCGCCAATCCGTTCTTCGGCGTGGGCGTGCAGTCCGACCTGATGAACAGCGACATCAACGCGCTCTACGCCTCGCAGCCCGACCTGATCATGGGCGACCGCGACTACTACCTCGATCCCGAGAACGAGTCGATCCGCACCGCCTACAAGGAGTATCTGGGCAAAATCTTCCGGCTGTCGGGCGTTCCCGAGGCCAACATCGACAAGGCCGTCGCCGGCGTGCTGTCGATCGAAACGAAGCTGGCCGAGAAAAACTGGTCGAGCGTCGAACTGCGCAACATCCCCGCCATGTACAACCCCACGAAGAAGGCCGATTTCGAGAAGGCCTACGATGCCATCGACTGGGCCGAGTACTATAAGACAATGGGCATCGGCGATTTCGAGCAGATCATCGTGACGACCCCCTCGGCCCTGGCCAACGCCAACGAACTGATGAAAACCGCCCCGCTGGAGGACATCCGCTACTACCTCGCCGCACAGTACATCGGCGCAGCCGCCAGCTACTTGAGCGACGACTTCATCAACGCGTCGTTCGACTTCTTCGGCCGCGTGATGTCGGGCAAGCAGGAGCAGAAACCCCGCTGGAAGCGCGCCATGTCGGTGCCCAACGGAACCCTTTCGGAAGCCGTCGGCGAGATGTACGTGGCCAAGTACTTCCCCGAGAAGGACAAGGTCCGGATGCTCGACATGGTGAAGAACCTGCAAACGGCCCTCGGTCAGCACATCGCCGCCCTCGACTGGATGTCCGACGCCACGAAAGCCAAGGCGCAGGAGAAACTCGCGGCCTTCACCGTGAAGATCGGCTATCCCGACAAGTGGAAGGACTACACGACGCTGAAGATCGACCCTGCGAAGAGCTACTGGGAGAACATCGTCGAGGCCAACGCCTGGTATACGTCCGACAACATTTCGAAACTGGGCAAGCCCGTGGACAAGGACGAGTGGCACATGTCGCCCCAGACGGTGAACGCCTACTACAATCCCACGACCAACGAAATCTGCTTCCCGGCCGCCATTCTCCAGCCGCCGTTCTACAACCCCGACGCCGACGACGCGGTGAACTACGGCGCCATCGGCGTGGTGATCGGCCACGAGATGACCCACGGGTTCGACGACCAGGGCCGCAATTTCGACAAGGACGGCAACATGAACAACTGGTGGACCGACGAGGACGCCGCCGCGTTCAAGGCCAAGACGGACATTCTGGTCAAGCAGTTCGACGCGATCGAGGTTCTGCCCGCCAAGGAGGGACAGCCTGCGATCTTCGCCAACGGCGCATTGTCGCTCGGCGAGAACATCGCCGACCAGGGCGGCCTGCGCGTGGCCCGCACGGCCTACCGCAATTCGCTCGCAGGCAGGGAGGCTCCCGCCCCGATCGACGGATTCACTCCCGAGCAGCGTTTCTACCTGGGCTATGCCACGCTGTGGGCCCAGAATATCCGCGACGAGGAGATCGCCCGTCTCACCAAACTCGACGTGCATTCGCTGGGCAAATGGCGCGTGAACGCCACGCTGCGCAACCTGCAGGATTTCTACGACGCCTTCTCGATCGCCGACGGACCGATGTTCCTGCCCGAACAGGATCGCGTAATCATCTGGTAACCCGCTTAAGAAGCGGGTTTCAGGGGCGGTGCCGGGCCATTCTGGCTTACGATCCAGCTCTGCGCCCGCCCGCTTGAGAAGCGGGCTTCAGGGGCGGTAAACGCCCACCGGAATCACGCCCCGGTCCGGAACGCTTCATTCAATAAAAAAGACGGCAGGGAGTTTTCCCTGCCGTCTTTTTCGTCTCCGGGCGGTGCAGCCCGGCTTTCCCCGCCGCGCGCCCGGTCCGGCGGCGGAGAACCGAAAAACCGGGCTTCGAAGCATCCATTTTTCGCTTTTTCTTTTAACTTTGTGCTAAAGAAGAAACGATGACCCGACATAAGGCATATACGAAAATTCCGTTTGCGGCGCTGTTTTTCGCCGCAACGCTGATTTCTCCGGCGCTCCATGCCCTGAACATCCCGGACTACCGCTTCCACACCATGCCCGAGACCTCCTATTACGGAGGCATCCACAGCATCGCCAAGGACAGCGTCGGGCGTATGTGGTTCAGCGGCTACGACGCCCTGTTCATGTACAACGGCACGTCGTTCGTACGGATGACCGACCTAGTCACGAACCTCTTGCCGAATTCCTACTGGTCCTACGGACAGGTGATCACGGACAACCGGAAAGGCCTGTACGTAGGGACTAACCAAGGGCTGCTGCGCTTCAACTACCGGAAGCTGGAGTTCGAATTCGTTCTGGAGGGCAATACCGGCTGGGTCCCAGCGAACAACGACGGGACGGTATGGCTGATCCGCAACAACGGCATCGAATCGTTCAGCCCCGAACGGCTGCCCGCCGTGACCCGCTATCCGATGCCTCCGGAGATGTCCGCACCCGGGCGGACGCTGACGCTGGTGTGCACGAAGGAGTACGTTTACGCCGCGTCGGGCGGCGATCTCTACCGCCTGAACCGGGAGACCGGGCAATACGTCCTCTTCGCATCCGTCGGCGGCGGCAGCTGCGTGATCCGCGACGTGGTGGAGTGCAACGGGTCGGTATATGTCCTCACGCTCATGGACGGACTCTACGAATGCGACGGCAACGGCAGGATCGGACGGTATTTCCGACTGCCGCTCGAATACGAGAAATCCGCCGGCGCCAAGGAGCTTCACCTCGATTCGCAGGGCATCATCTGGGTAGCGACGCAATCGGGACTGCTGCTGCTGGAGCCGCTTACCGCCAGCACGCAGCTGCTGCGTTCCGACCTCCACTATCCCTACTCCCTGCCCAACAATTCGGTATGGTCGATCTTCCCCGATCCCGACGGCGGGATATGGGTCGGCACATACGGCGGCAAACTGGCCTACATGACCTTCGCGGACAACGGCGTGGACTATTTCAAAGCCACGCCGGGCGGGCTGAACCATCCCATCGTCAGCTGTTTCGAAGAGGATTCGGAGGGCAATCTCTGGATCGGAACGGAGGGGGGGGGAATTAACCGCTGGGACCGCCGCGACGGCCGGTTCGTCTATTACACGCAGGAGAGCCGCTGCGGCCTGACGTCGAACATGATCAAAAAGCTGTGGCACGACGGAAACGACAGGCTGCTGGTCTCGGCGTTCAACGGCGGAATGCGGGTCTTCGACGAACGGCAGGGACGTTTCTCCGACCTGCACATGAACCATCCGGCCTCGGGACAGCCTTTGAGCGTCTATGACTTCGCCAAGGAGGGCGACCGGGGCATCTGGCTGACCGACCCGGACGCCGAGCTGATGTACAAGGATGCGAGTACGGGACGCGTGGAGACGGTCCGGCTGACAGACGCACAGGGAAACGCCGTCCGCATCCATATCGAAACGCTGTTCCACGACGAGCGGGGCAACCTGTGGCTCGTCGGGCACGACGGCGCATACGTCGTCGATCCCGCCACACGGCGGATTCTGAAGCGCCATTACATCGCAGAGGCCCCCTATTCGGTCAACAACCTCTGCTCTTACTGCGTCACCTCCGACTCCGACATCTGGTTCGGAACCCGCGGCGGCGGGGTCAACCTGCTGCGCCGCAACGGCAGTTACGTCAATTTCAGGGACCGGAACGGCGAAGGGCTGGAGGGCAAAACAGTCTTCGGCATCCTCGAAGACACCCCCTCGAAAGATGTCTGGTTCAGCACCAACGACGGGCTTTACTATTACGACCATACCGACGGGGTGATCCGCAAATCGCAGATCGACATCCCGAACCGCTGCGGGGCCTACTACGTGCGGGCTTGCTACAAGACCTCGAAAGGCGAAATGCTGTTCGGAGGGACGGACGGCTTCATCCTCTTCACCCCGGGAAAGATCAAATACAACGACCAGAAGCCGAAAGTCTATTTTACGGACCTGCTTATCAACAGCCGGCCGGCCGTGCCCGGCGCCAAGAACTCGCCTCTGGAGAAAGCCATTTCCACGCTCTCCTACCGCGGAGGCGAGGGCGACGTGATCGAACTGTCGCACCGGGAGTCGAATTTCGAAATCCGCTTCTCGGCGAACAGCTACCTGAACGCCGAGAAAAACCAGTATGCCTACCGCCTGCTGGGACACTCCGAAAGATGGTCCCTGCTGCCGCAGGGACAGAAGGCGGTGCAGTTCTTCAACCTGCCCGCCGGAAACTATGTCTTCGAGGTCAAGGCGGCCAACAACGACGGCCTGTGGGGCGACGAGGTTTCGGCGCTCGGCTTCAGGGTGCACCCCTCGCCCTTCCTCTCCCGCTGGGCCTACCTCGTTTATGCGGCGCTGCTCTCGGCGGTGGCCTACTTCATCTGGCGGTATTTCACCAACAAGAAGATTTTCGAACAGCGGCTCGAACTGGAGCGGATCAAGGAACAGAACATGAAGCAGCTGACCCAGGCCCGGATCAACTTCTTCACGAACATCTCCCACGACCTCAAAACTCCGCTCACGCTGGTCGTCGACCCGCTGAAACAGCTCAAGGAACACCTGCCCGCCAATGCGCCTGGCAATGCCTACGTGCACCTGATCGAGAAGAACGTGGGGCGCATCCAGCGCATGATCAGCCAACTGCTTCAGTTCCGCGAAATCGAGAGCCAGAAGATCACCCTGAACCGCCAGCCGGGCGATCTGATCCGCTTCATCGACAGCATCTTCTCGCTGTTCGAGTTCTACGCCAACAAGAAGGGGATCGAAACCGGCTTCAACTCCCAGTATGAAAGTTTCTACACCAAGTTCGACCACGACGTAATCGAAAAAATCTTCACGAACCTCTTCTCCAACGCGATCAAGTACGCCTCGGAAAACGGCTATGTCGGCGTGAGAATCTACCCGGCGCGGCAGGACCAGCGCCCGGAGTCCGCTCCGCCGGCCGCCGGCACCGAATACATCGCCTTCACGGTCACCAACACCGGGGCGGAAATCCCCGACGACAAGAAGGAGGCCATCTTCGAATCGTTCAACCACCTCTCCGACCGCCGTCCCCAATTCGAGAGCAGCAGCGGCCTGGGACTGGCCATCGTCAAGGAGCTGGTCGGCAACCTCAACGGAACCATCACCCTCCGTTCGGGCAACTCGAAAGTCGCGTTCACGGTGGTCCTGCCCTTCACGCTCAACGCCGAAAAGACCGACAGCGCCGCCGAATCGTACGAATACACGGTCTCCGAAATCGACAACCTGCTGACCGAATCCGACGTCATGGCTCCCAACGACCGGCACGACCGCAAGGCGTGCAACATCGTGGTCATCGAGGACGACCCCAACCTGCGGAGCTACCTCGAACAACGGCTGTCGAAACACTACAACGTATACACCGCGGCAAACGGCAGCGAAGGCATCGCCAAAGCGGAGAGAATCTGCCCCCAGATCGTCATCACCGACCTGATGATGCCCGAGGCCGACGGCTTCGAGGTATGCCGCTCGCTGCGTTCGAACATCAAGACCAGCCATATCCCGGTGATCATGCTTTCGGCCCTGGGCAAAAACACCGAAAACAAGATCAAGGCGCTGGAATGCGGAGCCAACGTGTTCATCGACAAGCCCTTCGATATGGATTTCCTGCTCAAACAGGTTGCCAACCTCATCCGCACCCAGCAGGAACTCAAGGAGCGTTACAGCAAGAAGTACATTGCCGAACCGTCGAAGATCACCATTTCGTCGATGGACGAGGAACTGCTGAAAAAGGCGATGAACTACATCGAACGGAACATGGACAACAGCGACTACAACGTGGATTCGTTCGTGTCGGACATGTCGATCGGACGCACGCTCCTCTACCAGAAGATCAACGACATCACGGGCATGTCGATCAAGGAGTTCATCATGGACGTCCGGCTGAAACGGTCGGCCCAGCTGCTCCGGGAGTCGGACCTGACCATCTCCGAGATCTCGGTCCTGACAGGATTCGCCAATCCCAAATATTTCAGCATCTGTTTCAAACGGCATTTCGAACTGACCCCATCCGAATTTAAGAAGAAATCCTGACGCAAACCGCACGAAAGGAGCCGACCGAACCGGCTATGAATATCTCGTGCTTTCGTATCCGCCGGAGCAGCGTCCGCATCTGCCCGCAGAAACCTTCCCGCCGTCGCCCCGCGCGACCGGCAGGGAGGTTTCATTTTGTCCGGACGGGACTCTTCGCAGGTCTGCGCAGCGCCCGCAGCGCCCGGATATGATCCTTTTTTTTACCCCTCCGTACGAAATGGAACCATTTCCGAATAAACGACGCCCATCCGGTCGCCCCGTTTTATTGACCTTTGCAATACGGGGTCCGAAGTCCCCGGCGTCCGCTTTTCCTTCGAAATACATAAAAAATTTAAAAAATTAAAACCTGAAACCTATGAAAAGATGATCGGAAAACCACACCAGGCGACGAAGTGTCTCCCGCCCCTCCAGACAATCCCTTTATAACGGAGATACAAGCACTAACCAAAAAGAAACCTTTTATGATAATGAGCATGTACAAAAAGCTTATAGGCAGCCTGACGATTTCCCTCTTATTCCTGCTGTCTGCAACACCGTCGTTCGCCCAGCAGAACGACGTCAAAGTAACCGGTAAAATCACCGACGGAAGCGGCGCCCCGCTGGCGGGAGTCGTTGTCGTGGTAAAGGACGGCAAAAGCAACAACGGAGCCGTATCCAATACGCAAGGTGTTTATGAAATCAAAGTTCCCGCATCCTCGACGCTTCTTTTCACCTGTCTGGGCTATACCGACCAGGAAGTGAAACTCGGCGCATCGAATGTCGTAAACGTGACGATGACCGAAGACGCCCAGTCCCTCGACGAAGTGGTCGTCGTGGGTTACGGTACGCAGAAAAAGAAAGACCTCACGGGAGGTCTCGCCGTCGTCAGCAAACAGACGCTGGAAATGGTCTCGACCAACAACCTGATGGACCGTCTGGTCGGCCAGGTCGCCGGTCTGAACATCACGACCGGCAACGAAGCGCCGGGCAGCAACCAGACCCTGCTGATCCGCGGCCAGAACTCACTGACGGCCAGCAACGACCCGCTGATCATTCTCGACGGCATTCCCTACTCGGGCGGACTGGCCGACCTCGACCCGAACATCATCGAGAACATGTCGGTGCTGAAAGACGCGTCGGCCGTGGCCATCTACGGTTCGCGCGGCTCGAACGGCGTCATCCTGATCCAGACCAAGCGGGGTTCGCAGGGCGAATTCCATGTCACCTACAAAACGAAGCTCGCCATCGCCGAGCCGATGCAGCGCATCGAAACCATGGGTCCCAACGAGTTCATCCGCCTCAAACAGGACATGGGCCGGCTCAAGAACAATTACAGCGGCGAGCAGCTCGATCCGCTGGTAGGTTCGATTATCAGCGCCAGCGAGAAGGTAAACTACGCCAAGGGCATCACCAACGACTGGCAGGACTATGTCTTCCGCACGGTCTTCACGATGGACCACCAGCTGAGCTTCCAGGGCGGCAACGAGAAGACCACCTATATGGCCTCGGTTTCCTACCTGGACAACCCCGGCGTGGTTTACAATTCGAATTACCAGCGCACGAACGTCTATGCCAGCATCAACCAGAAAATGAACGACTGGCTGTCCGTAGGTCTCACCACGCAGTTCGTGAACCGTGAGACCGGCGGTGCGACGCCGAACCTCGAACATGCCATCAAGCAAAGCCCCTACGGCATCTACAAGGACGAGACCGGCGCCTACTACGAGGAGCCGATGGACTACTCGAACCTGCCCAACCCGATGAAGGACGTCAACGCCGACCAGAAACGCACGGGCCGCAACTTCATGGCCAACGGGTTCCTCGATCTCAAACTTCCGGTCAAAGGGCTCTCTTTCCGGTCGCAGTTCGGCTACAACTACCGCAGCCAGATGAACGGAACCTACTACGGCCGCAACACCGTAACGGGTAAGAAAGTCGACGGCCGCGCCGAGCTGGCCAACAACCACACGACGGACTGGACGTGGGAGAACGTGCTTAAATTCGACCGGAATTTCGGCAAACATCACATCGACTTCACAGGTCTCTTCTCCATGCAGGAGGCCCAGTATACAGCCGCTTCGCAAAGCGGCGAAGGCTTCGTAAACGACGACTCGAGCTTCTACCGGATGGACGGCGCCGAGAACAAGATCGCCATCAGTTCGTCTTTCTGGAAAGAGAACTTCGTTTCGGGCATGTTCCGTGTGAATTACGGCTTCAACAGCAAATACCTTCTGACACTCACCGGACGCGCCGACTCGTTCTCGGCCTTCGCTGAAAACCACAAATGGGCTTTCTTCCCCTCGGCTGCCGTTGCCTGGCATCTCGGCGAGGAGAGCTTCATCAAGGACAACGCCTCTTGGATCGACATGCTGAAGATCCGCCTCTCATACGGCGCCAACGGAAACAACGCCATTTCACGTTATCAGTCGCTCGACCGTCTCTACTCGACTAATGGTGTCAAATATATTTGGGGCGACAACAGCGACGCCGCCAACTCGGCCTACCTGCCGAGCGACGGTATCGGCAATCCCGACCTGCGTTGGGAGACCACCTATACGGCCAACCTCGGTATCGACTTCCAGTTCTTCAACGGCCGTCTGGGCGGTACGATCGACATGTACCTCTCCAACACGCACGACCTGCTGATGTCGCGTACCGTTCCCATTATGAACGGTTACAGCAAGATTCTCTACAACGTCGGCCAGACCCGCAACAAGGGTATCGAACTGACGCTCCATTCGCAGAATATCCGCAAGAAGGATTTCAGGTGGGAGACCGACTTCACCTTCTCGCTCAACCGCGACAAGATCGTCGCGCTGCGCGGCGACGGCAGAGACGACATCAACAACAAGTGGTTCATCGGCCAGCCGCTGTCGGTCTACTACGACTGGAACATGATCGGCATCTGGCAGGAAGGCGACGAGTTCACGTTCATCGACAAGGACGGCAAGGAGGTGGCCCACCAGACCGGAGCCACGCCCGGAGCCGCCAAACTGGAGGATGTCGACGGCAACGGCGTCATCGACTCCAAAGACCGCAAGGTGGTCGGCAGCAAACAGCCGAGCTTCACGATGTCGATGGGCAACCGTTTCTCCTACAAGGACTTCTATTTCTCGTTCCTGTTCAACGGCGTCTTCGGCAAGTGGATGACGGACAACGTGGCCAACATCTCCTCGTATACGTTCGGTTCGGGCAACTACATCCACGGCGTGAAATACTGGACGCCGGAGACCCCCGACGCAGAGGTCGTTTCGCCGGGTTACCAGGCCTCCTTCAGCCACGGCTACTACAAGAAGCTCAACTACGTGCAGCTGCGCAACATCACGCTGGGCTACCGTGTCAATCAGAAATTCGTCCGCCGGATCGGCTTGAGCGCCATCGACGTGAATTTCAGCGTGAACAACGTCTGCGCCTTCTCCAACATGCGCCAGATGCTGAACTACGACAACACCTGGTTCGCATCGTTCCCGACCGCCCGTTCCTACGTACTGGGATTAACCTTAACCTTCTAATCAAGACCTGACTATGAAAACGATGAATTATATCAAGATCGGCATCGCGAGTTCGATCCTCTCGATAGCTGCGGGCTGCACCTCCTTCCTGGAAGAGGATCTGAAAAGTTCGCTGGCCCCCGACAACACTTACACCAGTTCACTGGGCTTCGAGGTGGGAGCCACGGGGCTCTACGCCATCGCCCGCTCGGAATACAACACCTGGGGTGAAAACGGCGCTTTCATGCACAACGGCGCCTGCGCCTACGAGGTGCTCCAGATTTCGACCGACCTCTGCCGCATGGGAACCGTCCGCGACGGTTCGCTGGTTCCGTTCGCCGAAATGACGCTCAACCCGTCGACGCTTTTCGTCGGTTCGTACTGGAACTGGGCCTACAACCTGATCGCTTCGGCCAACGAACTGCTGATCTATTCCGAAAAGAACAACAACTGGGACTATCCCACCGACAAACAGCTTTACCAGGCCGAAGCCCGTTTCTTCCGGGCTTACGCCTACCGCACGCTGGTCTACCTCTACGGCGACGTGCCCTGGGTCGAAACCATCCAGAAGCCCTTCCTGCTCTCGTTCTCGCGCGATCCCAAGATCGAGGTGCTGGGCAACATCATCAAAGACCTGGAATTTGCCAAGACGTACCTTCCCGACAATCCCGACAACGTGAAGGAGGGCAAGCTTACGACGTGGGCCGCACGCCACCTGCTGAGCGAAATGTACCTGCTGCGCGGCGCCGAAGGCGACTATAAGCTGGCCGAGGAGAATGCCCAGGACGTGATCGACTGCCCGTATTACAGTCTGATGAAAAGCCGCTTCGGCAACGCCAAGAACGATCCCGGCGACTATTTCAGCGACATGTTCGTCGAAAACAATCAGAACCGTTCGGCCGGCAACACCGAGGGTATCTGGGTCATGCAGTTCCAGTACAACACGGTCGGCGGCGGCACGAATTCCGACGACTGGACCCGCCGCGCCTGGAATCCCCAGTACCACGCCATCGACGGATTCGCACTGGCCGACTCGCTCGGCGGCCGCGGCCTGGCGCAGATCTATCCGCTGAAGTGGTGGATCGGCGTCAAGGGAACCAACGCCACGACGGCCGGAGAAAAGGAGGGTTTCCCCGATATTCAGGAAAAAGGCATCTTCGAAGACGGCGACATCCGCAACTCGGAGTACAACATCAAGCGCAACTGGTACTACAACAACCCGCTGACGCCCAACAAACTGGGACAAAAATGCCCCATCGACGACAAATCGTGGTCGCAGGCCCAGCTCTTCCCGGCGCTGAAGAAATTTTTCTTCGGTAAGGAGGAAAACCTCCAGCTCACCGGCGCATACAAGGACCGCATGAAATTCCGCCTGGCCGAGACCTACCTGCTGCTGGCTGAAGCCTACCTGCGTCAGGACATGCCCGATAAGGCCGCCGATGCCGTGAACGAAGTGCGCCGCCGCGCCAAAGTGTCCGACGTTTCCGACGAGGAGATGACGATGGATTTCCTGCTCGACGAGCGCATCCGCGAACTCTACGGCGAAGAGAGCCGCCGCTTCACGCTGATACGCACGGGCAAGCTGCTCGAACGCGTGAGAAAGTACAACCCCGAGGCGCGCGACCTCATCCAGGATTTCCACGTGCTGTGGCCCATTCCGCAGGCTATCCGCGACGCGAATGTCGGCAATTTCCCGCAGAATCCCGGATATGAAGGTTACGAAGGCTAAAAACCTTCGTCCCCGCCTCCGGGCGGATCAGACAAGAATGTGTCCGGCAGATTCCGGACCGTATCAGCAACCACGAAAAAAACAGTTATGAAAAAGATAAAATTTGCATGCAACCTGTCGCTGCTGACCCTTTTCGCACTCGGCCAGTGGGCCTGTGAATGGGACCCGTACGAACACGACAGCGACCCGGTCCGGGAAACTCTGGAGCTGACCGCCTCCGCCTCCCAGATCGCTTTGGACGAAAACGACCTTTCGGCTACGGTACTGACCTTCGACTGGACGCCCGCGCGTCCGATGCCCGACGAGTATCTGGTGTCCTACACGACCAAACTGGACCTGCTGAACAACAACTTCGGTTCGTCCACCGCCATCGTGACGAGCGAGGACGACGGCATCTTCAGCCGGAGCTACACCTCCGAGCAAATCAACAACTGGGCTAACGAGCGCTGGAAGGTGCCCGTAAACAAGACCTTCACGCTGGCGTTCCGCGTCATCGCGGAGTATGCGGGCGGCCCCACATACGAAATGCCCGAAGTGCGCACCGTGGAGGTGACCGTAACCCCGATCAAGGTCGATGTCTTCGATGCCGACAAGGTGTCGCTTTCCGGCACGGCCATCAGCAGCGTGACGGAGATCGAAAAGACGGTCGAGAATGCGAACCTCTATGCCTGGTACGGCGAATTGAGCATCGGCGAGTTGCAGATTCCCGTCGAGCTGGAGGGCCAGACCTACTACATCGTTCCGAGCGACGGCAACGGCGCGCTCCGCGACGGGGAGCTTGTCGACGTGAAGATGACGGAAACCCCCGTTTCGTGGAATATCCCGAACGCCGGCAACTACCGCCTGCTGATCGACATGGAGAACAAGCAGGTGCGCATCTACTCGTCGGCAACCGACCTGAAGCCGCTGTCCGTCACATTCCACCCGAGCGGTGCGGAAGCCAATCCCGAGGCAACGATCGAGGTGCTCGATCTCTACGCCTACGGAGCAGGTACGGGCTGGGGCGTGCGCAAACTCAACCTGAAGCAGAGCTTCGCCGACCCGCAGATCCTGATCTATGACGCCGAAGAGCACAACGGCACGAAACTTTCCAGCGGCATGAAGTTCTGCGTAGCCCAGAATTTCTCGGTCGGCGATGCGGATTACAACCAGAACAATGCCTATTGCTTCACCTGTCCGCTGACGGCAGAAGGCAAGAAGCAGAACCTCACGCTGACTCTCGGCAAGGTGGGCGAACTGCACGGAGGTGCCGACGGAGAGACGCGCAACTCGTATTACACAATCCCCGCTTCCGACCTGCTGATCTTCGATCTGCGTCACGGAACGATCCTGGCCCGGAACAAATAACGCCGGACCGCACGACTGAAAAATATTGCCGTATCGGAATGGAGACTGGGTTCCGGCCGACAGGAAGATACGGCAATATTCCATTACAACGACAATCAATCGTAAAAACAGCAACATGATACACATGAGAAATCTGATGACCGGCTGTCTTCTGACAGCATTTCTTTGCGCCGCTTCCTGCGGTTGCTCGAAGGACAACGGCGGCGGCGAAGAAGGCGGCCAAGTTGCCGGTGTGACCGTAAAGCCCGCCTACAACAAGTCGGAAGTGCTGCACAACCCGCTCAACGGCTGGGTGATGTATGTCAGCGCGGACTACGATCCCTCCTATTTCGACAAGGAGATCTACGTACCGCTGCTCGGAAAGAACGTAAGGGTGGCGGACTACGCTTCGGCCTGCTATATCCGCACGAAATGGTCCGTGCTGAATCCCGCAGACGGGCAGTACGCCTGGAAAGACCCCGATTCGAAGGTTTACAAACTGGTTCAGAAAGCCCGGGAGCTGAAACTCCCCATCGCTTTCCGCGTCGTGGTGGACGGACGTGACCAGGGCGCCAATACGCCCCAGTTCGTCTACGATGCCGGAGCCGAATACGCGATGTCGGAGCCGAAATACCCCGACCGCAAGACACCGATGCCGCAGGACCCGATCTTCCAGCGCTACTACGAGAAGTTCGTCGCAGCCCTCGCCGAGGAGTTCAACGATCCGGAATACACCTCGTTCATCGACGGCTACGGCCTCGGCAAGTGGGGCGAGGGCCACAGCGTGGCTTACAACAAGGACGACGTATCGGCTGTCGATGAGAATACGGAAACGGTGAAGCGCGAAGTCCTCGACTGGATCACCAAGCTCTACGCCAAACACTTCACGAAGGTTCCCCTGGTGATCAACTACCACCGCGTACTGGGCCATCCCACGAGCCAGGGCACGGCGAACCCGAACAGCGAAAGACTCGTGGCCCTGGCCATCAGCAACGGCTACTGCATCCGCTCCGACGCCTTCGGCATGAACAACTCCAGCTGGGGTTACAGCACCTGGGAGAAGGCAATCGCCGCACAATGGCGTTACAAGGTCCCCATCATCATGGAGGGCGGATATATCGTCAGCAGCCACAGCTACTGGAACGACCCGGCCGGCTACCGCCAGGGACACCCCGAAGATGTCCGCCAGGGCGAATTCGACTCCTCGGCCGAAGCCCGCGTCAACATGATGGACTTCCGTGTCGGCCAGGAGACCGAGTCGTGGTTCAACGATGCCTTCAGCCTCGTGCAGCGCTTCGTCTCCGAAGGCGGCTACCGTCTCTATCCCGACCAGGTGATCGTTCCCGACCAGGTGAGCGCAGGCAGCCGTGTCAAGGTCGCTTCGCGCTGGCGCAACATGGGCTGGGGCTATTTCCCGAACAACCTGCCGCAGTGGAACTACAAATACAAGGTGGCCTTCGCTTTGATCGACGCTTCGGACAAGGCGCAGAAGGTCTTCGTCGACAAGGACTGCGAGCCTTCGACCTGGGTCGAGAGCAAGCCCTTCTCCTACACCTTCGAAACGCCGGCCGTCGATCTTCCCGCGGGGAAATACACGTGGGGCATCGCCATCGTTGACACGACGAAGGAGAACCGGCCTGCCATCCAGCTCGCCGTAAACAACGAAAAGACGGCCGAAGGCTGGGTGAAACTGCACGAAGTACAGATCAACTAACGCCTGAAAAACCATGAAGAGGGTTGCATTGCTTTCCGCAGCGCTGCTGCTGTCCGTCACCGCCTCCTTCGGGAGCGGCGTCCTGGTCGAGGCCGAGAGTTTCCGCGACAAGGGCGGGTGGGCCGTGGACCAGCAGTTCATGGACCAGATGGGTTCGCCCTACCTCATCGCGCACGGCATGGGCAAACCCGTGGCGGACGCCGTGACGACGGTCGAATTCCCGGAAACGGGAACCTACCGGGTCTACGTCCGGACGTTCAACTGGGTCGCCCCCTGGTACGACGGGGAAGGTCCCGGAAAGTTCGCCCTCCGGGTCGGCAGCCGGAAACTGTCCGCGACGCTCGGCTGCACGGGCAGCGAGTGGATGTGGCAGTGCGCCGGAAAGGTCTCCGTCCGGAAAGGTCCGGTCAGCGTTTCGCTGACCGACCTTTCCGGATTCGACGGCCGCTGCGACGCCGTCTATTTCACCACCGAAGAGGGCGACGTCCCTCCGTCCGGAAGCGCGGAACTCGCAGCGTTCCGCAAACGGATGCTCGGCATCCCCGCAACGCCGCAAACCGCCGAATCGTTCGATTTCGTCGTCGTGGGCGGCGGCATCGCAGGCATGTGCGCCGCGGCCGCGGCGTCCCGGCTGGGGTGCAGCGTCGCTCTGGTCAACGACCGCCCGGTGCTGGGCGGCAACAACAGCTCCGAAATCCGCGTGCACCTGGGCGGCGTCATCGAGCTTGGCCCCAACGAGGGACTGGGCCGCATGATCCGCGAATTCGGCCACTCGCGCGAAGGCAACGCCCGGCCGGCCGAAAACTACGAGGACGCGAAGAAAAGTGCGTTCATCGCCGGGGAGCAGAACGTGAAGCTGTTCTCCAGCTGCCGCGCCGTAGCGGTGAACAAAGAGGGCGGCCGGATAAAATCCGTAATCGTCCGCCACATCGAAACCGGGGAGGAGACGACGCTCGAAGCGCCGCTTTTCGCCGACTGCACGGGCGACGGAACCGTCGGATTCCTGGCCGGAGCCGACTACCGCATGGGCCGCGAGAGCCGCGACGAATTCGGCGAAACGCTGGCGCCCGAAACCGCCGACCGGATGACGATGGGTTCGTCCGTCCAATGGTATTCGGTCGACACGGGCCGCAAAACCTCGTTCCCGACGTTCAGCTACGGCGTGGAGTTCAACGCCGAAAACTGCGAGCGGGTGACGATGGGCGAATGGAAATGGGAGACGGGCATGAACCTCGACCAGATCCGCGATTTCGAACGCATCCGCGACTACGGCCTGCTGGTGATCTATTCGAACTGGAGCTTTCTCAAGAACGGCCTGAAAGACAATGCCAAGTACCGCAACCGCGAGCTGGACTGGGTGGCCTATGTGGCCGGCAAACGCGAATCGCGGCGGCTTCTGGGCGACTACGTCCTCAAACAGGACGATATCGACAAGAACGTCTTCCACGAAGACGCCTCGTTCACCGCGACGTGGGACATCGACCTGCATTTTCCCGATTCGCTCAACTCCGTGCGCTTCCCGGGCCGGGAGTTCAAGGCCGCGACCAAACACATCCACATCTATCCCCATGCCGTGCCTTACCGGTGTCTCTACTCCCGCAACGTGGACAACCTGTTCATGGCCGGGCGGAACATCAGCGTGACGCACGTGGCCCTCGGGACGGTGCGGGTGATGCGCACGACGGGCATGATGGGCGAGGTGGTCGGCATGGCAGCCTCGCTGTGCCGCAAATACGACGCTTCGCCCCGCCTGATCTACCAGAAACACCTCGGAGAACTCCGCAGGCTGATGCGCGAAGGCGTCGGCAGAAAAGAGGGGCTTCCCGATAACCAGAAATTCAACACGGGCGGTTCTCTGAAAGCGCCCCGCGCACTGCGCAACGACTGAAAACGACAATGAAAAAACTACTGACACTGCTGCTTGCGCTGCCCCTCGCATGGGGACACGCCGCAGCGCAGGAGAACGCGAAATATACGATCCTCCTCACCGGGGCCTCGTTCGCCTCGCCGCAGAACGACTGGTTCGAAATCGGCTGCCGGCAACTGGACGCCCGGGCGCTCAACCGGGCCATCGGCGGCGAGTCGATCGCCGACACGGCCAACCGGATGGCCGAGGGCACGCTCTGGAACGCCGGGGAGTTGGACGAGATGGATGCGCTGGTCATCATGCAGGTCCACAACCGCGACGTCTCGGCCACGGGCGGCCTGAAAGAGAAGTACACCGATTACACGACGCCGTTCGACCGGAGCAACTACGCCGCGGCGTTCGATTACGTCATCAAACGCTACCAAAGCGAGTGTTACGCCCTGAAGGACGACCCGAAATCGAAGTACTACGGCACGAAATCGGGTAAACCCGCCGTCATCGTCCTCTGCACCGACTGGCACGACGCGCGGACGACCTACAACGCCGCCATACGGCGCCTCGCCGCACGGTGGGGCCTGCCGCTCGTGGAGTTCGACAGGAACATCGGCTTCTCGAAAGACACTCCGAACCCGGCCACCGGGACCCAGCAGAGCCTGCTCCACGCCCAGGACACGCAAACCATCGAAGGCGTCGCCTACGGGTGGCATCCCCAGCGGGGCCAAGACAAATACATCCAGCAGCGGATGGCTGCGATCTTTACCGACACGATGCGCAGAATCCTGCCGGCAAAATAGAATCCCGACCATGAAACACACACTCCCGATACTGTTCACGATGCTGCTCTGCGGCACGTCCGCCTTCCCGCAGGAGGGCTGTTACAGCCGTTTGCAGAACGACACCCTGACGATCGGCAACTCCCGGATCGAACGCCGGTTCGTCTGGAACGGCGGCAACCTGATGACGCAGAGCCTGACCGACTTTTCGTCGGGACAGGTGTGGACTTCCCGTTCCCTGACGCCCGACTTCAAGGTCGCGGGCGATACCCGAAGCACCGGCGGACGCTGCTCGACGAAACGGATCGCCGAAACCGACATCCATCCGGCGCGGCTGGAAATCACCGTGGAATTTTCGCTGGGAACGCTCGACGTACGGCGGATTTACCGCATCTGCGCCGACACTCCGGCGATCGCCTGCGACACCTACCTCAAAGGCAGCGCCGCACAGCTTCCCGAGAGCCGGGCGGTCAACGCCGCCGACCGCAAGAACATCGAATCGACCGCCGACATGCAGTCGCAGCCGGTCGCCGCGACCCTCGACCGGTTCAACCCCGGCGGGTTCCACTGGCATACGCGGATCGTGGAGTTCCAGGACGTCACGGACTGGAACAACAACCTGGTCTTCGAAACCGACGTCATTCCCTACCGGAAAAACAGCTACCGGGGCAACCTGCTCTTCGCCCGCAACGCCGAGAACGGCCGCGGATTCTTCTTCCTGAAGGAAGCCCCCGGTTCGGGCGTGCAACTGGCCTATGGCGGCGGGGACTTCACGGCGGAGTTCGGCGATTTCACGGTGACGGGACTGGGCGTGACGGAGAAGGACCTCCGCGAAGGGGAGTGGGTGAAAGCCTACGGATGCGTCCTCGGAGTCTGGTCGGGCGGAGAACTCGAACAGTTGACGGCCCTGCGGAGCTACCAGAAAAATTTACGGAAGCTGCTTCCCGGACGCGACGAGATGGTGATGATGAACACATGGGGCGACCGCAGCCAGGACACGAAGGTGAACGAACGGTTCTGCCTGGCCGAGGTCCGCAAGGCCGCGCATCTGGGCATCACGCATTTCCAGATCGACGACGGCTGGCAGGTGGGCAAAAGCCCCAACTCCGCCGTGGCGAAGGGGTCGTTCAAAAACATCTGGGACAATCCCGACTACTGGAAACCCGACCCGGAGAAATACCCCCGGGGATTGCACCCTGTCGTGGAGCTGGGCCGGGAACTGGGCGTGGAGATCTGCCTCTGGTTCAACCCGAGCGTACAGGACGGCTATGCCGACTGGGAGAAGGACGCGCAGGCCCTCGTCGGTCTCTACGACGAGTACGGCATCCGCACGTTCAAGATCGACGGACTGGCAATCCCCGACAAACGCTCCGAAAGCAACCTGCGGCGGCTGTTCGACCGCGTGCTGGAGCGGACGGGCGGCCGAGTGGTCTTCAACCTCGACGCCACGGCCGGACGCCGCGGAGGCTACCACATGTTCAACGAGTACGGCAACATCTTCCTCGAAAACCGTTACACCGACTGGCAGAACTACTACCCCTACTGGACGCTGCGCAACCTGTGGATGCTCTCCAAATACGTTCCCGCGGAGAAGCTCCAGATCGAGTTCCTCAACAAATGGCGCAACACGGAAAAATATGCCGGCGACCCGTTCGCCCCGGCCAATTACAGTTTCGAATACCTCTTCGCAACGACCATGGCCGGACAGCCGCTGGCCTGGATGGAGGCGAGCGGACTGCCCGAAGAGGCGCTGGGCATCGGCGCGCTGATCGAACGCTACAAAGAGGTGCAGCACGATTTCCACCGCGGAGTGATCCTCCCCGTGGGCGACGAACCGTCGGGCCGCTCGTGGACCGGATTCCAGTCGGTCGACGGCGAGCGGGGCTACCTGATCTTCTTCCGCGAGCAGAACCCCGACCGGAAGGCCCGGATCGAAACATGGCTCCCCGAGAACTCGAAAGTGCGCCTCACGCCGGTGCTGGGGAGCGGGAAGGCCGCCGTGCAGAAGACCGGACGCCGCGGAACGCTGGAGGTGGAACTTCCCGCGCCCAACGACTACACGATGTACCGCTACGAACTGATCCGCTGACGAACCACAAATCCTGATAACAATGAAAACACCGATAAAATTCATCCTGTCATTTGCTCTGCTGCTGCTCGCGGCGGCCGACATCGCAGCCCAGGAGCTGATCACCAACGTTTACGGACGCGACGTGCAGTCGCTCAACGGAAAGTGGGACGCCATCGTCGATCTCTACGATCAGGGCCGCAAAAACAAGATCTACCTCAACCGCAGGCCGGAGGGAAAGACCGATTTCTACGAATATTCGTTCGACAACGGCCTGCGGCTCGACGTTCCCTCGGACTGGAACTGCCAGATGCCCGAGCTGAAATACTACGAAGGCACGGTGTGGTATGCCCGGCGGTTCGACGCCCCCGAGCAGACCGGCCGGCGGCAGTTCCTCTATTTCGGAGCCGTCAGCTACCGCTGCCGGGTCTACCTCAACGGCGAGGAGATCGGCGCCCATGAAGGCGGATTCACACCCTTTGAGATCGAGGTGACGGGCCGCCTCAAGCCCGAAGGCAACTTTCTGGCCGTGGAGGTCAACAACACCCGCACCACGGACGCCATCCCGGCGATGGCCTTCGACTGGTGGAACTACGGCGGCATCACGCGCGACGTGATGCTCGTCAGCGTGCCCGACGCCTTTATCCGGGACTATTTCATCCGCCTCGGCAAGGATTCCGACGACCGG